>ENA-OWPA01000029-OWPA01000029.1-bioreactor-metagenome-genome-assembly--contig:-NODE-29-length-254270-cov-12.732636_pt1 | contig 254270 bp, 246 predicted proteins | sample MGYA00238139_ERZ651803 | MGnify/ENA primary metagenome ERZ651803 (study PRJEB26909, sample SAMN07631231) | bioreactor metagenome | isolation source: Switchgrass digestor | place: USA: Dartmouth...
GGCCGGACTCGAACCGGCATGGGGAGTACCCAACGGTTTTTGAGACCGCCGCGTCTGCCAATTCCGCCACTTCGGCATGAATTTAATTTGCGGAAATCTCACGTGCAAAAAGAATTGTATCATATGAAATCGGATTATGCAAGGGTTTTTTAGAGATAACTTAAATTGGCAAAATTCAATGGTCATTCCAATCCATGCGGATGACGGAGAGTTCGCCGACCAGACGTTTGAAGGCTTCCCGTTGGCTTTCCGGTACGGCTAACCGGAGGGCGACATTTTCGGTAAACTGAGTGTCGGTGACGGTTGCCTCTACTTGTTGCAGCCGGTGGAGGATTAGGGCATGTTGGGAGTATTCATAAACCAGTGTGACTTCGAACTGAGGTACCCGTTGGATGATTCCGGCAGTCTCCAGTACCAATGTTGCTGCTTGCCCGTAAGCGTCGATTAACCCTCGGACCCCCAGTTTCTTCCCGCCAAAATAGCGGGTGACTACGACCACTGTATTCACCAGGTTCAGGCGCTGGATTGCGCCTAAGATGGGTTTGCCTGCCGTACCACTGGGTTCACCGTGATCGTTGAAATACTCGAGAGGATGTTCCGTGTTTCCGATGCGGTATGCAAAGCAGTTATGATTAGCCCGGGAATGTTCCAATCGGATGTGCGCGATAAATGCCTTGGCTGCTTCTTCCGTTTCCACTTCACAGCAGTGTCCGATAAAACGGGAGCGTTCGATGACCAGTTCGGCGGTGGCCGGCTGTTTTACTGTAAGGTAAGGTTGTGTGCTCATAAGTAAAGTATAACAAAAAAAAGTCAAAATCTAAAGAATAGTGTCAAACTTAAAAATATGTAAAGAGAATCCATTTAAAAGGCAAATAACCATAAATGGTGAATAATAGAAAAATTCAAAAAATTAAAATAAGGAAAGCAGAAAATGAAAAAACACATCTGTAGGTTGGGATTATTGCTCATTTGTGTCATCATCGCCGGGTGCGGGGTGGAGGAGGTTCTCACGTTTCATATCCGGTCTCTGATAGCACGAGCGTATTTGCACTAAATAACGGCATTGCGGTGGACCTTGCCTTTTTCAGCAGAAAGAAGGTACATACACTCATCGCATCAATACCGGCGGACAAGCCTGAAGGGAATCAACTGTATAAGGGAAACCTTTCTTCTTATCAATTAATAACATCCGCTTTGGGGAACGATAACAATTTGTCCGAGTCGTCCGTTTTGTCGGATAATATTCGGAGAGGTTTGTTGGCTTCACAAACCGTGTCCGGTTTGGAGCAGGCTGCCAAAGACATGTTCTTACGTCATATAGAAAATGAAATACTGGGCCGGAGGCTGAAACAATTACCCAAAAGCCAATCTTATCTGAAGTCGGTCCCGCCGGAAATTCAGGTAGGGACGGAATGGAATAATGTCTATGTCAATGATGTGCCGGTTAATTTAACATGCCGTTATATATCGCAATTTGCTTACTTATTTGTAGATAACCGGAATGTGGCTCAAATGGAGCAATATATGGCGGATTACGGTCAGGCTTTCGATGCCATATATATTATGATGCGGAGTAAATTCGGTTCGGAAAATGACGTGGACGGAAATGGCAAAATTATCATTGTCTTCTCCCAGGAATTAAGCGGCGGGTTGTTAGGGTATTTTTATGCAGTGGATAAATTCCCGAAGATCTACTTTCCGAATTCCAATCAAGGGGATATTATTTATATCACAACGACTTCTATGTATCAAGGGGAGCTTGTTAAAGCGACTTTGGCCCATGAGTTTCAACATATGATTTACTTTGATGAACATTACAACCAGGGCGTTTATACCATGTATACCTGGCTTAATGAAGCCCTTTCTCAAGCTGCCGAATATTACAGTGGTTACACACTGTTGCAACAATATCGGATTAGGGAATTCCTTAAAGGAGAGTATTCCGGGTTATCCTTGACGTACTGGACTGATTATAATTATGGTTATTGCGCTATCTTCATCCGGTATCTGATCGATCAGTACCAGGATCAAGTGATTCGGAAATTATGTACTACCTCTAAAGTGGGCATTGCGGCCGTGGAAGAAGCTACCGGGACGGACTTTAACGTCATCTTCGCCAACTTCGCCCGGGCGCTGGTCATGTCGGGGACCGGGGATTCGACCGATGAGAAGTATCAATTTAAAACATTGGATTTGAAAGCCATTCAAGCGGAAGGCCGTGGGGGACTGATTTCCACTGTATCCAATATTAACGGTAACGCTACGTATTCAGATGAGATTTGTCCATACGGGATGGCATTTTATAGTTTAACTTCCAATGTGAAAACCATCAAATTGAACTGGAAAGGTTCGATTCAAGGCGTAGGATTTGCCCTGAATCGCTGAGCCCGACGGTGACCGGTCAAGACGTAAGGAGGGACATCCTATGTTCTTCCTTACGTCTTATTTATTGAAAGAGGTGATTTGATGGCCGGAAACAGGATGACCGTTTTTTTCTTCAGTCTGTTGGTGTTGGGCGTAGCCATACATAGCCGGTGTCTGGCAAAACCGCATTCGGCACAGATGTTTGACATCTTTGATGAAACGAAGATACATTGGGAGACCCCGTACCGGGAAAACGGACCCTCGTTTATCCGGGTCGGGCGGCAGCCAAGTTCGGACGGTTTCATTTTCTGGCATGTATCGATGGGGACGGCCGAGGCATCTTGGTTACCCTTGAGGCGCCGGAAGGCGGTGAAAGGCCGGCGGTCCGCCAAAAGCTCCTGGTGGCGGTGGAGGGAGAGAAAGCAGTGCTTTTCCAATTACGGCTGCCGTTGTTTGGCTCTAAGCAACCGGTCCGGCTGCAACCGGTGATTGCGGTACGCGCGGAGGAATTGTTCGGGGTATTGCCGAAACCTGTTGTCCCGGAGCTATCGGACGGTTATAATAAGGTCCGGGGGCGTCACAGTGCTTTTCCACGAACGCCAACCGTCAATGATTCAAAAAGGCATCTCCTGTTTATGGCCGTTGGCTACGGTGAAAACCGATGCCTTGATAAAAGGAATGTAACGCGTATTGTGAAGAGAGTATTCTCCCTAAAGGAGAAATTTAGCCGTTGTGGAATACATTTGTAGATAAAATTATATTTTTCAATCCTTTTATTTATCCTAATAAGGCTGAGCTATCTTTCGGCGTTTTATAGGAGGAAAAATGGTTGAAAAATATCATGTCATTATCATTGGCGGCGGGCCGGCCGGGATCTTCGCTGCGTTGGAATTGACCCGGGATCCTTCATTGAAGGTGCTCATTCTGGAAAAAGGGCGAAATCTTGCGGAACGCCGTTGTGTTTCCAAAGAAAAAGGCGTCGAATGCGTCGGCTGTTCTCCCTGTAGCATCGTATGCGGCTGGGGCGGAGCCGGGGCTTTTAGCGACGGTAAGTTAACGCTGTCGACGGAAGTCGGCGGCTTTTTGGATGAATATGTGCCCAAAGCCAAACTTCATCAATATGTCCGGATGGTCGATGATATTTATTTACGGTATGGGGCTCCGGCCCAGGTCTTCGGTACCGATGACGAGGCTGTCGCCAGGATCGAAAAACAAGCGGTTTTGGCTGATTTGCGTTTAATCCCTTCCCGGATCCGCCATTTGGGGACGGGGCGCTCTCAGGAAGTGCTCCAGGCGATGCAGGATGCCCTGGTTCAACGGGGCGTGGCCATCGAAACCGGAGTTGAAGTCACTGAAATCTTGGTGGAATCCGGGCGGGCAACCGGAGTCCGTACCAAGGATGGTCGGGAAATTCGGGGAGATTACGTCATTGTTGGGCCGGGACGCCAAGGTGCCGACTGGTTGGTGAAAGAGGGTAAACGGTTAAAACTCCATTCCATCGTTAATCCGGTGGATATAGGGGTCCGGGTGGAGCTTCCGGCCGAAGTGATGGAGGAGTTGACATCCACCGTCTTTGAAGCAAAGTTCATTTATTATTCCCGGACCTTTGAGGATCGGGTCCGTACTTTCTGTATGTGTCCTCACGGTGAAGTGGTGATGGAGAATAATGACGGTTTGATTACGGTGAACGGCCACAGCCATGCGGAGCGGAAGACGTCCAATACCAATTTTGCGCTCTTGGTCAGCAAAACCTTTACCCAGCCCTTCCACGAGCCCATTGCTTACGGACGATATATTGCCGGACTTGCCAATTTGCTTGGAGGCGGCGTCATTGTGCAGCGGCTGGGCGATCTGCAAAACGGCCGCCGCTCCACCAAAGAGCGCATCGCCAAAGGGCTGGTCCGTCCCACCTTGGAAGAGGCAACGCCGGGCGATCTGAGTTTGGTTTTGCCCTACCGGCATCTGCTGGCGCTGATGGAAATGTTAAAAGCATTGGATCAGATTGCTCCGGGAGTGAATTCCCGCAATACGTTATTGTATGGAGTTGAAGTGAAATTTTACTCTTCCCGCTTGAAATTAAACGCCCATTTGGAAACAGAAATTGCCAATCTATATGCGGTCGGCGACGGTGCCGGGGTGACGCGGGGGTTGATGCAGGCCTCCATATCCGGGATGATCGCAGCAAAGGCGATTTTAGGCAAGGCGTGAGCTGAGGGGCGTGAGGCACGCGTAGTATTGGCAGGCAAGAAGACAGAAGACAGAAGTTTTGAATATCAGGATGAAGCTGTGCGCTGTGTACTAAAAGAAAGAACTGTATACTGTCAACTGCAAACTGTCAACTATACTTTCGGCTCTTGCCTCATGCCTAAATATACGTCAAACATCATTGGAGGTTATTTATGAATCAGGTTATTTTAAAACCGGGCAAAGACAAACGGGTGCGGATGGGGCATCTCTGGGTTTATCAGGGAGAAATCGGAATCATCGGCATCGGAGTCAAATCCGGGGATGTGGTGGAAGTCCTGGACAACCGGGGCCGTTTTTTGGGAATGGGATATTACAATCAGGCCTCGCAAATTGCCGTCAGGATCCTGAGCAAAGAGAGGGAGCCCATTGACCGTGCTTTCTTTCGAAAACGGCTGGAAGCCGCATTGGCCTATCGAAAACGGATGAGGCCGGAAGCCACTAGTTACCGGTTGGTATACGGTGAAGGCGATTTATTGCCCGGTTTGATCGTGGACCGCTTTGAAGATTATCTGGTGGTCCAGTTTTTAACCAAGGGAATGGATGTTCACCGCGAGACCATTATTCAGCTTCTTGCAGAACTCTGCCAACCTAAAGCCATCATTGAACGGAGTGATACGTCTGCCCGCCGCTTGGAAGAATTGCCGGAATGCACCGGGTGCATCTACGGGAAGGTGCCGTCGGGGCCGATCGAGATTCGTGACAATGGGTTGAAGTTTCGGGTGGACTTGCTTGAGGGGCAGAAAACCGGTTATTTTTTGGATCAGTCGGCGAACCGGGCGGCGTTGCGATCATATGTATCCGGACGCAAAGTGTTGGACTGTTTCTGTCATGTGGGGAGTTTTGCCGTCCATGCGGCGGCGTATGGCGCTCAATCCGTATTGGGTGTGGATATTTCCGATGATGCCGTAACACTGGCGGCTCAAAATGCGGATTTGAATGGTTTGGGAGATATTTGCCGCTTTAAGACGGCCAATGTCTTCGATTTTTTACGGGATGAAGAGGCCCGTCAGTCGGAATTCGATCTCATCATTCTTGACCCGCCGGCTTTTACCAAAAGCAAGCAAACCGTGGACCGGGCGGTCCGGGGCTATAAAGAAATCAATCTTAGGGCGTTGAAGATGCTGCCTCCCGGCGGGATCCTGGTCACCTGCTCCTGTTCCCATCATATGAATAACGAACTGTTTTGGGAGATCATTAACAGTGCCGCGGTGGATGCTAAACGCCAAATCCGGCTGCTGGAGCGAAGGACCCAAGGCCCGGATCATCCCATCCTAGTTGGTGTCCCGGAAACGGAATATTTGAAGAGTTGGTATTTTGAGGTGTTATAACGAATACTGAGAAGACAGAATACAGGAGACAGAAGCTTTGAATATCGTTGACAGTTGACAGTGTGGCAGTTGACAGTTCCAAAGTGTAAAGGGAAAAAGGCATCGGGTTCCAGGTGTTAGATGCCAGGTACTGGTTTGAGGTAGGAACGCGTTAGTGTTTCTTCCATAACCTAGAACCTGGGACCCAGGACCCAAGAATTACTGTGAACTGTGAACTTTTTTAACTTAAAAGAAAATGTGGAGTAATCATGGGAAACAAAGTAAATCTGGTCTATATCGATGAGAATGGCAAATTGATCGAAGATGCGGATTTTACGGCGGTTGGTTTCAACGGAATTCAGGTGGAGATTGCGGACGCATCGTGGATCGATCTGCCGGCTGGGGCGGATATTTTGGCCATGCCCGGCCGTTTGCCGCTGGGGTACGACGAAGCGGCGGAAGAAATCAGCGCCATCGAAGGGGTGACAGCGGTGGCGGCCATTTTGCCGATGGGTTTTACCCGGGCGTTGACGCCTGCCTATGAAGTGGAGCGCTTTCAGGAATTGCCCTTGTTTGGGTATACGGCCGTCGGCGCAGCCAACGGCAAGTTAAAAGTGGCAGCCATTAAAACCGATGAAGAACTGAAATGGAATCCGGTTTATTACAATACCTCCGATTTACCCCGGTTAATTCACGAGAAACAATCCCGGTTTCCGGGGAACCGCATCCTAAAACAGTTGGCCAAATGCGCTCTGGAATATCATTGTCTGACGGCTCAGAATATGTTTTACGGCCGTTGGGAGGCAGGAATACCTGTTTCTCCCGTCTGTAATGCCGATTGTCTGGGGTGCATTTCGTGGCAGGCGGCGGAGTGTTGCCCGTCGCCCCAAAGTCGGATCGATTTTATCCCTACTGTGGATGAAGTGGCGGATTTGGCGGTTCGGCATTTGGAAGAAGCACCGGAAGGGATTGTCAGTTTCGGCCAGGGGTGTGAAGGCGAACCTTCTTTGCAACGGGAATTACTGGTCCAATCGCTCCGAGCCATCCGCGACCGTACCCGGAAAGGTACCGTCAATATCAATACCAATGCCGGATATTTTGAGGCCATACGGGATTTGGTCGATGCCGGCCTTGACAGCATCCGGGTCAGTTTGTTTTCGGCCGTCCCTGAGCATTATCGCTGGTATCACCGGCCTCGCGGGTATTCTTTGGAAACGGTGCGGCAATCGTTGGCCTATGCAGCCGAACATGGCGTGATGACAGCGCTAAATCTCCTGTATTTCCCGGGCTTTACCAATCAGCCGGCGGAGACGGAAGCTTTGTACGAATTGGTGGATACCACCGGCGTGAAACAGGTCCAACTCCGGAATTTAAATCTTGACCCGGAGAAGCTGGCAGAACGGGTGACCGATGACGAAATCGTTTCGGTGGCAGACTGGTTGGCGGCATTTAAGGAAAACTTTCCCGATGTGTTGATCGGCAATTATACCATTGCCCGCTCAAAAACGGAATGATAATTTATTGCATGGCTTCCAGGTTTGTGTTATACTAAAAAAGTATGTAGAGAAGGTTTGTGAGGTGAAAACTATGAAAGAAGGAATTCATCCGCAATATAACAAAGTTCAAGTAACTTGTGCTTGTGGAGAAACGTTTGAATCCGGTTCCACCCGTAAAGAGATTCGGGTTGAGATTTGTTCCAAATGTCATCCGTTCTTTACCGGGAAACAACGGATTGTGGATAGCGGCGGACAAGTTGACAAATTCAAGAAACGTCTTGAAGGAAAATAAGGAATTACCGGGTAGCAACAGCAAGCGAGGATTTTATCCTCGTTTTTGCTATATATAATCTGATATTTTGGGAATTAATTCGGCGAACCTTCGTTTGATTTATTATACCGGATGAATGGTTCCGGCATAATTATGAATGAACATAACGAGGTGAATGATGAAACAGCCTGATTTTCAATATGGCGGCCAGGCAGTGATCGAGGGCGTGATGATGCGAGGCCGGGAGTATCTGGCCATCGCGGTGCGCAATGCCAAAGGCGAAATTGTGATCAAAAAAGATCGCTTGAGTTCCGTCACAACCAAATATAAATTCCTGAAATGGCCGTTCATACGTGGAGTTATTGCTCTCGGCGAATCCTTTGTCATCGGAATGAGGGCCTTGCTGTTTTCGGCGGATCAATTCTTGGAAAGCGAAGAGGAATCCAAGCTGACACCGGTGGAAACCGGACTGATGATCGCCTTTGCCCTGGTCATGACCGTGCTCCTTTTTGTGGTGTTGCCCCTGTTCGGCCGGATGCTGATGAATAAGTATTTACCGGGGTTTGTCTGGGGAAACGTCGTTGAAAGCATCCTGAGGATGTTGATTCTGTTTCTTTATGTGTACACCATCTCTTTTATGAAAGATATTCAAAGGGTTTTTGCTTATCACGGTGCCGAACATAAGGTGATCAATACTTTCGAGGCCAAGCAGGAGCTGACAGTGGAGAATGCCCGCCGCTTTACCACTTTCCATCCGCGGTGCGGAACCAGTTTTCTCTTGTTTGTCGTGATCGTCAGCGCGGTGATGTTTTCGTTCTTGAAATACGAGACCGTTTGGATGCGTTTAGGCAGCCGGATATTGCTGTTGCCGGTGGTGGCCGGGATTTCCTATGAGATTATTAAGTTTACCGGTAAACATCAGGATTTTTTCCTGTGGCGATGGTTAAGTTTACCGGGGATGTGGCTGCAAAAGGTGACTACCCGGGAGCCGGACGATCAACAACTGGAAGTGGCGATTCATTCGTTGATTGCGGTATTGAAAGAAGAGGCGCCGGTCATTGTCGGCGGCAAGATTTATGCGGCGGAAACCGTTGAGGTGAGCGCCGAATAATATAACCAATAATAATATGACAGAAGTTGTGTTACAGAGGGAGTCGCATGCTGGACAAATTGGCTTCGGTTGAAGAAAAATACCATGAATTGAGCGCGCAATTGAGCGATCCGGCCATTATTGCCGATCAGGCAACCTATCAACGGTTGGCCAAAGCTCATGCTTCATTGAGTGAGTTGGTGGAGACGTATCAACAATATCAACGGGTCCTGGATGATTTGGCAACCGCCAAAGAGATGTTGCGGGAGGAGTCGGGTGACGCCGCCGCCATGCTTCGGGAAGAAATCGGCATATTGGAAGAGGAAGAGAAACGTTTGGCCGAACGCTTGAAGATTCTCTTGTTGCCCAAGGATCCCAACGATGAGAAAAACGTGATTGTCGAAATCCGGGCAGGGACCGGAGGCGAAGAGGCAGCCCTTTTTGCGGGCGACCTGTTCCGGATGTATACCCGCTATGCCGAAAGTAAAGGCTGGAAAGTGGAGATTTTAAGCGCCAGCGAATCGGATTTGGGCGGATTTAAAGAAATTATCTTTACGGTGGAAGGGAACGGCGTTTACAGCCGCTTGAAATTTGAAAGCGGTGTTCACCGGGTGCAGCGGGTCCCGGAGACGGAAGCCGGAGGTCGGATCCATACTTCTGCAGCAACGGTGGCTATCTTGGTCGAAGCGGAAGAAGTGGATGTGGAGATCAACCCCAATGATATCCGGGTGGATGTTTACCGTTCCACGGGCCATGGCGGACAAAGCGTCAATACCACGGATTCGGCGGTGCGGATCACCCATCTGCCCACCGGATTGGTGGTCACTTGCCAGGATGAGAAGTCCCAACTGAAGAATAGGGAGAAGGCGATGAAAGTATTACGTGCCCGGCTCCTCGACAAATTGCAGAGGGAGCAATTGGAAGAGCAGGCGCAGGCCCGCAAAAGCATGATAGGGTCGGGAGACCGGAGCGAACGGATCCGTACCTACAATTTCCCCCAAAACCGGCTCACGGATCACCGGATTAATCTTACTTTATATCATCTGGACTCCATCATCGACGGGAACCTGGATGAGGTGATCGAACCCTTAATTACGACGGATCAAGCGGAGCGGTTGAAAAATGTCGACCGTTAAATGGACCATTGGGACGATTATCCAAAAAACTGTGCCTTATTTGGCCGGAAAAGGTATCCCCAATCCCAGACTTGAGGCTGATCTGATGCTGATGGCAGTACTCGATCTGCCGCGGGTGAAGCTGTACTCCGATTGGAACCGGCCTTTGGAGCCGGCGGAAGTACAGGCTTACCGGGAGATTATTCTCCGAAGGGTGCAGGGATATCCCTTGGCGTACCTTTCCGGAAAGAAAGCCTTTTTAAGCTGGGATTTTGAAGTTAATCCGGCAGTGCTGATTCCCCGGCCCGAAACCGAATTGCTGGTGGAAGCGGTGGTGGACCGGTTCCGTTCCGCCGGGGAACCGGTGGGTATCGATGTCGGCACCGGGAGCGGAGTGATTGCCGTGGCTTTGGCCAAACTGCTTCCGGGGAGTCGTTGGACGGCATTGGACATTTCCGACGATGCTTTGGCCGTGGCCGAACGGAATGCGGCCCGGCTGGAAGTGGCGGACCGGATCCGTTTCTGTCGCAGCGATTTGTTGGAAGCGATATTGGCCGAAGGGACTGTCGTGGATGTCATTGTCTCCAATCCGCCGTATATTCCCCGGGACGAGATCGCCGTTTTACAGCCGGAAGTGCGAAAAGAACCGTTGCTGGCTTTGGACGGGGGCGTTGACGGGTTGGAAGTCTATCGCCGGTTGATTCCCCAAGCCGCCCGTTGCTTGAAATCCGGGGGAGTTCTCGCATTGGAACATGGTTTCGGTCAACAGGAGGCGGTGGGCCGGATCTGCGAAGAACATGGCTTTGTCTGGGAAGGCCGGGCCGATCTCAGCGGCATCGACCGGATCGTCATGGCCGTAAAAAAGTAAAGGTACTATCTATGGATGAAAAACTGGGTTTCCAGTTTTTTTTATCGCCTGAAGCGTTTCTGCGGAAAGGATAGCCGTCGGTTTTGGCGAATGGATGGTATATGAAATGAGGTGGCGTGATGAGGAACCGGATAGGTCTGTTCATGCTTTGGCTGGGGTTTGCTCTCGTTCTCTTTGGCGGGAGCGGTTTGGCAAAATCTCACGGGGCTTGGATAGTTTTCATACAAAAAACGGATGCGGGTAGAAGTTTATATATATCCGATGCCGACGGAAAAAACCTTCGCCAAATCCATTTTTCCGATAAGGAACTCCACGTCTATCTGGGAAAAAGCCGCCTACTGTTTACCGCCGGAAGCCATGTGTACGAATATGACTGGAAAAAGGGACAAACAAAGCATTGGGCTGCATTTAAGGAACCGGACATTTATCTGTCAGTTATGCCCGACGGGCCTGACCAGGCTTTGGTCATCGGCGTTTTCAATGATCAAGCTAATTATTATGCGCTCGATTTTACCGACGGCAATGTGCGCCGGATTCCTCCCGGTTCATGGTCGGGGAATTCCGGGAATTACCTTTCAAAACTCATCGTCACCAGCGGTGATCAAGCCCGTAGCGCAACGGTACAGAGGTCTGCGTTGGGCCGTTTAGAGTTGATCATTCGGGAGGGAAAAGAACAACGCTGGGTTTTACCCCGCTCCATGACGTTACTGCCGGAAGCTCCCGTATGGTCGCCCGACTCCCTGAAAGTGGCCTTTTTCGCCAAGCCATGGAATGAACCGGGAGGGTTTTATTCGCTGTATGTGGTCGACTGTTCTCAGGAAAAACCCAAACTGGAAATGGTTCATGACAGCGTGTTTCCCAAATATTATTTTAACAGTTCGGATTCGGAGAGGTTCGTCCCCGATTGGGATGCCAGCAGCAATTATCTGTATTTCAGCACATTGCCTTATGGGGTACCTTCCCAGAGCAATGTGATACAATATGATTTGAAGAACCATCGTTCCATGGTTCTGTTCCACCATCATTCCGAAAACTATTTTCCCAAAATCGATCCGTCCGGCAAGGAACTGATCTTTCTTTCCAACCGGGAAGGCAGGCAGTTTCAACTGTATCGGATGAAAGAACCATGGACGGAAGCGATCCGCATCTCTCCGTCCGAGGGATATACGGAATGGGCCCGGTGGTATGGCCCATCAGAGGATTGAGAAATAAAATGGCATAACAGCATAAAAGCAGGAGAGACTAAAAGTATTCCAAAAATGAGGAGGGTCCTCATGAGTGACGTGACGGTTTATACAACGCCGACTTGCCCGTGGTGTACGCGCCTGAAGAATTATTTGAAGGAAAAGGGAGTCGACTTTAATGAGGTCGATGTGTCGACGGATTATGATTCGGCCATGAAAATGGTGGAACTGACCGGACAACGCAGCGTCCCGGTATTGACCAAGGGAGACCAGTATGTCGTCGGCTTTAATCCGGACCAAATTGACCGTATTTTACAGTAACAGCGCAGGTGGCAGCCATGGAAGTCTATGATCTGGTGATTATTGGGGCCGGCCCGGCAGGAATGACCGCCGGCGTCTTTGCCATCCGGAAAGGGTTAAAAACCGTGATCGTCAGCGAAGATATCGGCGGCCAAGTTAATTGGACCAATGATATTGAAAATTATATGGGTTTTGGGGAGATCGACGGCCAGTCGCTGGTGCGGAAGTTTGAAGAACAGGTGAAAGAACACCGGGTCATGGTGAAACTTACAGCGGTCCGCAGTCTGAAAAAAGAAGGAGAGTTGTTTTTTATCCGAACCGAATCGGAGGAAACCATTACCGGCAAAACAGCGATCATTTGTTCCGGGAAAAGGCCGAAAACCCTTAATGTCCCGGGAGAAGAGGAATTTCGCAACAAAGGGGTGAGTTACTGTTCCACCTGTGACGGCCCTTTATTCCGCGGCGTTCCTGTGGCGGTGGTCGGCGGAGGAAATTCGGCGGTTAAGTCTGCATTGGATTTGGCCCATTATGCTTCGGAGATCCATTTATTCTCTCTGTTGCCGAATTTGACGGCCGATGCGATTCTGGTGGAACGGTTGCAGCGTGAAGGAAAAATCAAGACATATCTGGGGCATACCGTCGTGGAAATCAAGGGAGGTCAGGCAGTGGAAAAAGTGACGGTGGAACGCGTTGATACCAAAGAGCGGTTTGAAGTTCCGGTACAAGGCGTTTTTGTGGAGATCGGCTTGATTCCGAATACGGACTTTGTTGACGACACGGTGGAACGCAATGAATTGCAGGAGATTATGGTTGACTGCTTATGCCGGACTAATATTCCCGGATTGTTTGCTGCCGGCGATGTTTCTTCGGTGCCGGAAAAACAGATTATCATTGCTGCGGGCGAAGGGGCCAAGGCGGCGATTCAGGCCTGGGAATATCTCCTCAAACGGTCTGACGCTTCGGCACAGTGACAACATAGGGAATGTCCAGAGACTTTCGGAACGACCCAAGGGTCGTTTTCTTTTTTTCTTAGGTTTGAAGGAAGGATTTTAGAGATTCAGCCCGAACAATAACATACTGAAATTATAGATAATTCCTTGATGTCATGGGAGGATAGTTTAATGAGTAATCAGGTGAAATCGACCATTTTTAATGTAACCGAGTTCGGAGCGGTCCCGGACGGCCGGACGCTGTCCACCAAAGCGTTTGCGGCTGCAATAGAGGCTGCTGCCAGCCAAGGGGGAGGAACGGTTTATGTTCCGGCAGGAGTTTATCTGACGGGTCCGATTGTGTTAAAGAGCCATATCAATCTGCATCTGGACTCCGGCGCCATCATTCGGTTCAGCCAGAACATTGCCGATTATCCGTTGGTCAAATCCCGTTGGGAAGGGGTGGACCGTTTGGTCTACTCGCCGATGATCTTCGGAGAAGATGCGGAAAATATTTCGGTCACGGGCCGGGGTATCTTGGACGGCCAGGGCGAATTCTGGTGGAAAGAATTTCGTGCCAAAAATTTGGAATACCCACGTCCCCGTTTGATCAGCTTCAGCCAGTCCAAGAATATTTTAATTGAAGGGCTGACAATGATTAACTCTCCGGCTTGGACCATCAATCCGATTAACTGTCAAAACCTGACTGTCGACAAGATTACCATTAAAAATCCGGCGGATTCGCCGAATACCGACGGTATTAACCCGGAATCCTGTCAAAACGTACATATCTCCAATTGCCATGTGGATGTGGGAGATGATTGTATTACTCTCAAGTCCGGGACCGAAGAATGTTCGGAACGGATTCCCTGCGAGAATATTACCATCACCAATTGCACCATGGTTCATGGCCACGGCGGTGTGGTGATCGGGAGCGAAATGAGCGGCGGCGTGCGGAATGTGGTCATTTCCAACTGCGTTTTCGAAGGAACTGACCGGGGCATCCGTCTTAAAACCCGTCGGGGTCGCGGCGGATTGGTGGAAGACATCCGGGTCACCAATATTATTATGAAGAATGTGATTACGCCGTTTGTTATGGGTATGTTTTATTTCTGCGGCCCGGGAGGCAAAGAGGAGTACGTTTGGGATAAAAATCCCCATCCGGTTACAGAAAAGACGCCAATTTTCCGGAGATTGCATTTTAGCAACATTACCGCACGGGAGGTGGCGGCGTCTGCGGGATTCTTCTATGGTTTGCCGGAGATGCCCATCGAAGATATCACTTTCGATAATATCTCAGTCCATTTGGCGGACGATCCCGAGCCGGCCGTGCCGTCCATGATGAGTTTTCTGGAGCCCATGGCGAAGCATGGTTTCTTCTGTTGCAATGTGAAGAATATTTCCTTCAACAATGTCCAGGTCATTAACAATGTGGGGCCGGCATTTGAAGCGAGGAGCTGCGACAATGTGGAATTTTCGCGGTGTTCGATGATTAACGGTCCGGCCGATCAACCGGTCATTCAAATGACTAAGGTGACCCGGGGCTTTGTCCAGGGCTGCCAAGTTTCCGCAGATGCACCGGTCTTTTTGGAATTGAACGAAATGGATCGGGATGATGTGGAAATGGCCGGAAACCGGGTTAAACCGGAACAAATTCGGATCAATAAGTAAATATCGGTACGGGTGCTGGGTATTAGGTGCTAGGACTGGGTACTAGGCTTAGGTAGGAACGTTGCGCGTTCCATCCATTACCCAGAATCCAGGATCTAGAATTAAGGACCTAGGACCGGGAACTAGAACAAAAAATGCAAGACAGGAGAAAACCGCCGAATTTCGGCGGTTTCTTTTATATGCGTTCGGATGAAAGCGAGGAATGGGTCAGATTATGAATCCACCGCTTGGAACTGAAGCGGATGAACCCCAGGATAAATTTGAAACATTCTTCGGAAACGGTCATCAGGTAGACCCAGTGAGCCGGGAATTTCCAAACCAGGCCGCTGACATAAACCATGGGGACGGCGATCACCCAGAGTCCTGCCGTGTCGATGATCAGGCTGAAGCGAGTATCTCCGCCGCTTCGGAGAATGCCGACAATCAAAATTAAATTAAAGATACGGACCGGAATGGTCAACGCAAAGATGGTGATGATGGTGGCGGTCAGTTTCAAAACTTCCTTGTCAACCTGATAAAAGGAGAGAATCCACGGGATCAGTGCCATCAGCAATATTCCGATGAGAATACCGACGGATGGGCCTAAGATGGAAAAGCGTTTTGCATAGCGGAAGGCCGTTTCGTTATCGCCTACGCCGATTTTGTGGCCGACCATCACGGCACAGGCTTGGGCCATGCCAAAGAAGAGAACCATGGCAATGCGTTCGACGGTGCCGGAGATGTTGATGGCGGCGATGATTTCCGTTCCCATCCGGGCGTAAACGGCAGTATACATGGTTACGCCGCCGGCCCAGAGCGATTCATTCATGATTACCGGGATGGTTGTCCGAAAGAAATTTTTCGCAAACGGTATCGAGATAGCTGTCAACTGGGGCCAGGATGCGGCCGGAACCAGGTTGTTACGGTAAACGGTGATTAAAATGGCGGAAACTTCCACCATACGGGCGATGACCGTGGCGACGGCTGCTCCGGTGACTTCCAGTCTGGGCAGTCCCCAATTACCGAAAATTAAAAGATAATTGAGAAATGTATTAATAAGAATGGCAAGGCCGTTGATCTTCAACGGAAGAACCACCTGGCCTGTGCTGCGTAGAACCGACGCATAGGCAAAGGTGATCATCGTCGGAATGAAACTGATGGCGACGATTTTAAGATAGTCGCTACTCAAGGCGATGACGTCCGGATCGGCTGTGAAGAAGCGGAGTAATGTTTCAGGAATGGCATATGAAAGCCCTGTAAATACCAAAGCGATGGACAAGCCTGAGGCCAGACTGATTCCCAAGACCCGGTGAATATTGGGGCGGTCGTTTATGCCCCAATATTGTGCGGTGAAGATGGCGGCACCACTGTTGACGCCGAATAAGAAAAGGTTAAAAAGAAAGAAGACCTGATTGGCCAATCCGACGGCAGCGATCTGTCTATGGCCCAGCTGGCTAATCATGATGGTATCGATGAGATTCAGGGATGATGCTATCAGGTTTTGAAGGGCAATCGGTAGCGCCAAAGCGAACAAAGTTTTATAAAAACGGGTGTCTATCGATTGAATCAGAATGGTAGGTTTCATACCAGTATATTACACCTTTAAGCATATTTTTTTGTGCCATCGTACTATAATTCAGTAGAGGAAGTCAAGGAAATTATTCTTCTGAGATGACATCCGGCAGGATGTGTCGCATCGGATGGAAACGAAACCAAATACCAATTGTTAACAACGGTGAAAGAGAACGTTACATCGAAAGCGGATGTCTTCAAGACGATATAAAAGGGGGCATGAGGGCATATTATTGATAAATCGGGGTTTTCAGGCAGTGATCTTAAATAATGTATCCTCCTGAAGCAAATGTCTCTTTACGATGCCGTAACACAATTTTTATAATATCTCACTGGAAAGGCTTTTTAATTTTATTTGATTTTCTTAAGAAAAATAAAATAAAAAATGAAGGAGGTTTAAAATTTTTAACTAATATATATATACCTGGTTTAACTGTATAAATTTATAATCAGGAAAGGACGGATGGTTTTTGAAAAGTATGGCAAACAGTAATCTTGCCGGTATGCAACCTGGAACCAAACAATCAAAGATGGCAAGAAAGTTATTCTTAATTAAGAAGTACATGCCGTTTTATTTCATGTTTATTCCGGCACTCATTATCTATGTGCTGTTTCATTATTTACCGTTATGGGGTATTCGAATTGCTTTTTATGAATATGGGATTTTTGGTATTAAATATTTTAAAGGACTCGAGAATTTCTATGAGTTGTTCTCCAGTGAGTCTTTCTGGCGGGCTTTTATAAATACTTTATTTATCAGCGGCGGCAACTTGGTTTTGGGTATGTTCTGTTCCGTAGTCCTCTCATTGTTGCTGAATGAGGTAAAAAACGGCCCGTTCAAAAAGATGACCCAAACCATCGTTTATCTGCCCCACTTCTTGTCATGGGTCGTGGTTGCTTCTATTTTTACCATGATTTTGTCCCCGCAAACCGGCGTGGTTAACTCGATCATCAAATCCATGGGCGGTGAACCCATTTATTTCCTGGCTAAAGAGGAATGGTGGACGCCGATATTCTTAACGATTTACCGTTGGAAAGAAACCGGTTGGGGAACCATTATCTTCCTCGCAGCGCTTTCTGCGGCTGACCCTGAATTGTATGAAGCCGCTTGGATTGACGGCGCTTCCCGTTTGAAACAGGTTTGGTACATTACGCTGCCGACCATTCGGACGACCATCTTGGTTGTATTCATCATGAATCTTTCTTCTATCTTCAATATGTTCGAATCGGTATTCGTCATGCAGAATCCGTTGGTTTACAAAGTGTCGGACGTTATCCAGACGTATACGTACCGGACCGGTTTGGTTCAGGCTGACTTTGACTATGCAACGGCGGTAGGATTGTTTAACTCCGTGTTGTCCTTTACGTTGGTTATCATAGCCAATAAGTTGAGCAAAATCATTCAAGGCGAAAGCATTTTATAATTCTAAAGGGAGGCCCGACGATGTACGATAAATTTAGCTTTGCCAAGGGTTACCGGGCAAGAGCGATCTTCGTAATCTGTAATACCATATTTTTAATTCTGCTTTGTATTTTGATGCTTGTTCCGATATTAAAGGTTTTGTCTGACTCTTTTGACGCCGCCGGCAACTATGAATTACGCTTTTTCCCCAAGGTGGCAACGTTGGATGCTTATCGGCTGATTTTATCGACGGAGAGTTTGTTCCGGCCGTTTATGATTTCCATCTTCACGACGGTGGTCGGTACGATTTTAGCCCTGACCATTTCGTCCATGGCAGCCTATGTTTTGACTCAAAAGGAAATGCCGGGAAGAAACTTCTTTACCTATGCCATTTTGATCACCATGATTTTCCACGGCGGTATGATCCCCACCTACTTGGTTATCAGAAGCCTTGGGTTGTTGAATACCTTATGGGCGGTTATCCTGCCGATGACCTGTAATACCTATAACCTGATCCTGTTGAAAAACTTCTTCTCCACGATTCCCCAGGGTATTGTGGAGTCCGCAGAAATTGACGGTTGTACGCCATTGATGATTTATACCAAAATGGTATTGCCGCTTTCCAAAGCCGGTTTGGCTGCTATCGGCCTGTTTTATGCGGTGGCTTATTGGAATACCTTCTTTAACTTTATCATCTATATTAATAACCCGGACTTGCATAACTTCCAGGTTCGCTTGCGTGAATTGATTCTGACCGACGACTTCCTGCAACGGGGTACGTTTACAATCTATCCACAAACCGTTCAAAATGCCTGTATTATCGTTAGCATTATTCCTGTTATGATCCTTTATCCGTTCCTCCAGAAACACTTTGTGAAAGGTGTTAATTTGGGCGCCATCAAAGGATGAAGCCGGCTTAATTGTCTACAAAGTTTTTACAAATCAGCTACTGATTTGTAAAAAAGAAAATAAAAAAACAGGAGGGTTTGTAATGAAGAAAAATGTACGGATTGCTGCGGGACTGTTGGTTGCTTTATTGTTAGTCACCGCCATCATTCCCGTCAACCAGGGTGCTAATGCAGCAGCGAAACCTGCTCGTATCGATGCGTTCCTGGACATCATTCTGACCAAAGAAGCTGGTCAGGACCAATTCTGTGCCGAATACAAAAAACAAACCGGCATCGAATTGCGCATCATTCAACCGGCGCACAACCAATATCGTGAAAAGATGTTGATTGCGTTCGCCTCCAATGATCTCCCCGATGTTATCGAGATCATTCCGGACTTCCCGCAAGACTATATGGCTCTTGCGAAAGAAGGCGCTCTTGTCCCGTTGGACAAATATATCGCCAAATCTCCGGTCTTCAAAAAAATCAACAAACAGTATATTGATGCTTTGAAATTCAGAGGCAAAATCTATGCCGTGCCTTTGAATACCGGTGGCGGTAACTTGCCTTACATCCGTAAAGACTGGTTGGATAAACTCGGCTTGAAAGTTCCGACCACCTGGGATGAATTTTATAATGTTGCCAAAGCTTTTGCCACCCAAGATCCGGATGGAAACGGCAAACATGATACCATCGGTATCACTCTCCCTGGTTTGGACCAATCCATCTATATGCAAGACTTCTATCAAGGTGCTGAACATGACTTCGTCATGAAGAAAGGCCGTTGGGTTGACGGTTTCGTCCAACCGGAATTCAAACAAGCCCTTGAAAGACTGCGCAAAGCATACCAAGAAAAAGTTCTCGATCCTGAAGTATTTACCAACAAGACTTCTACCTGCCGTGAAAAATTCTATGCGGGCAAAGTCGGTATCTTCCCGTACTGGGCCGGTACCTGGGGCGAAACCATCGAACGTAACGTGAAGATGAACAACCCGAAAGCTGAAGTTATCCCGCTTCCGGCTATTAAAGGCGTCAAATACATGAACCGTATTGGGCCGATGATCGCCATCACCAAGAAAGCCAAGAATCCGGAAGCTGTCTTCAAATACTTCATCGAGTACATGCATGACGGTGGCCAAGGCCAGATGCTGTTCACTCACGGTGTTGAAGGCGTCCACTGGGCTAAGAAAGGCAACGAATACGTGAAATTGCCGTCCCTCGGCAATCCGAACGTACCGGCTGCCAAATCTTACATCCATCCGGAATTGCCTTTGAACGAAACCTTCAAAGATCCGTTCCCGTTGCATCCGGCGATCGTTGCTTCTTTGAAAGCGTTCCAATCCAGCCGTCAATTTATGAAACTTCCGCCGGATTCGGAGACCTATCTGAAATATAACGGCGAAATCATGAACCTCAAGAAAGAGATCATGGCTAAAGTCATGATGGGAACTCTCACTGTGGATCAAGGTATCAAAGAATACAAAGCCAGATCCGCTCGGTTCCAAGTTGCCAAGATTCTCGAAGAAGCTAACACCAGAAAATAATTTCGGGTTTAGCACAAGTTATTCCGGTCTTGGTCTCGGTATCGAGACCAAGACCTTAACTTGTTTCACTGGTTGAAATGATGGTTGTGAAGTGGTAGTCTATTTTTTTAGCGGTTGTTTAAACGTATCAACCGCTAATAGTGAGAAGGAAGGATGAGAAATGAGCAACTTAAAAAAACAATCCAGATGGATTATATTGCTTATTCTTATAGGTGCAACCGTATTCTATGGATTTGCCAATATTTTTGCCGATTCCGAAATTTTAATCGATGATAACTTCGATAAAGCGGCTGTCGGTTCGAAACCTGAAGGATATATCATCGAAGAAACCGGGGGGTTAGTCGAAATTGCTGATTTGCCAGGTTCAGGAAATCACAGTCTGGCATTGATGGATCCCGGTTCGAGCGTCATTAAAGTTTCGAAAAAATTTGCTCCCCAAACTAAAGTGGTTACCGTAGAAGTTGCTTTTATGCAGAGAGACTTTGGGAGCACTGCGAAACCTATTCGTCTGTTAGATAAAGACGGACAAGGTATCGCCGTTCAAATCGAAACCCGGAAACCCAATCTTTTTGGATATAAAAATGCTGACGGTACATTTAACGAATTTGCTCAATATGAGAAAAACGAATGGTCAGTACTTACGATTATTGCGGATGTTGCTGCCCAAAAGGCAGATGTCTATTGTGATGGCGAATTGAAACTGTCGCAAGTACCGTTTTTAGGGAAAGTTGAAAATATAGGGATGATTGATTCCTTTACGCCCGGAAGCAGCGGTAAGGGTCATTATTTAGATAATATTAAAGTTGTTGCCGGCATTGCCAAACCGACTGCCGTGGTAGCAAAGAAAGAAGCTGCTCCGGCCGGAGAAACTGCTGCGCCGACCCAATCGGGAAGCCAAGTCATCACTGATTTCAAAGTATACAGCCCGACGCCTCAGGCACAGATTCAGACCAATTTGCAGGTGGGCCAGAAAATTTATGTAGACCGTGCTTATTATATTGCGAAACTTCCGGATGCTTATGTCGGAATGGATTGGCTCCAATTGTCTTGTGACTCTAAAAACTATTTCAAAGATCCTTTATTGTCGTTTAAACTGACGGCTGATGCTGAAGTCTTTATCGCCTATGATGACCGGGTCATGAAAAAGCCGGATTGGTTTACGGGTTGGGAAGATACCGGTGATGATATGGTAGACACCGAAGCAGCTCCGGTTACTTTCAGTATCTATAAGAAGAAATTCCCGGCCGGTTCAGAAATTGTTTTGGGTCATAACGGCCAATCCAGCGGTTGTGTTCAATACACTGTTTTCATCAAAGGGCCCAACTGGAATCCGGATGCTGCTAAAAATGCAGCTCCGATTGACGTACCGGTTGAGGTAACCTGGAAGACCATTTTGGCTATGAAACCGGAATGGTATGGTTCGGCAGATGCTATCCGTGTCGGGGATAATGTCTTGGCTTATCAATATGATACCGGCGGATGGTACAAAAATATCGATATGGCTGCTGAACTCCGACCGGAAGATCTCCGTCTGATTCAAGCCAATAAGAAAAACCGGACGGAATCAACGATTGACAATGATGCTACCACTACCCAAATCCGTTATCTCGCCAAGGTGTATACTGCCACCAAACTGGAGCGTTTTAAAGAAGGGTTCCTCAAAGGAATGAAATTCATCTTTGACGCCCAGTATGATAACGGCGGATGGCCGCAATATTATCCGGAACAAACCGAAGACTATTACAAACGGATCACCTACAATGACGGTGCCATGAATCAGGTCCTGATGTTATTGGCTGACGTCGCTAAAGGTGAAAACGAGTTCGCGTTTGTTGCTCCGGAAATGCGGGAACGCGCCAAGAAAGCCTTTGACAAGGGTATTGAGTGCATCCTCAAGACGCAAATCCGGGTCAACGGCAAGTTAACCGCCTGGGGCGCTCAATATGACGAAAAGACATTACAGCCGGCCGAAGCCCGGGCATACGAGAAAGTATCCATCGCCAGCCTTGAAAGCGCCGGTATCGTGAAAGTGTTAATGAGCATCGAGAATCCTTCGCCTGAAATTATTAATGCGATCCAGAGCGCTGTGGAATGGTTCGATTCCGTCAAGTTGCTCGGCATTGAAGTCCGTCGCAAAGAGGATCCGACCCTTGACAAAGGATATGATATGGTCGTGAATCAAAATCCGTCGGCAGCACCGATCTGGGCCCGTTTCTACGAGATCGGGACCAACCGTCCAATCTTCTGCGGCCGGGATGGTATTGTAAAATATTCATTGGCTGAGATTGAACATGAACGCCGCATTGGGTATTCCTGGTACAATTATGCTCCGGGCAACATTATCGTCAATGAATATCCGAAATGGCAGCAAAAATGGGCACCCGATCATAATGTGCTGAAGAAATAATCAAAAATTGTTCTCAAAAAAGTAATCAAAGAAAGGAGGAGTTAAGGCTCCTCCTTTCTAAATTTATAAGAAAAATTGATTCGGGGAGAGGATTAAATGCATTCGAACATATCACCGTTGACGATGGCCGTTCAAACCGTAGATTCCGTCATGCAACGTCATCCGTTGCTGATGGAGCACTGGCATTATGAAGTCGGGGTTATGCTCAAAGCAGTGGAATATGTTTGGAAGAAAACCGGTAACCAAGCCTATTTTGATTATCTCAAGAAAAATCTGGACTATTTTGTGGAAGAAGACGGAAATATCCGTACTTATACGATTACCGAGTTTAATTTGGATCAAATCAATACCGGTAAGGCTTTATTAGCGGTTTATCGCGAGACAGGAGAAGAAAAATACAAAAAAGCAGCGGATATTTTGCGGGAACAACTGAAAAAACATCCCCGAACCAGTGAAGGAGGTTTTTGGCATAAGCAAATTTATCCGTCGCAAATGTGGTTAGACGGCATTTATATGCAAGCGCCGTTCTATGCGGAGTATGCCAGCCTCTTTAATGAGCCCGAGGCTTTTAAGGATATTGTCAATCAATTTGAGTTGTTATTTAAGCATGCCCGGGATCCCAAAACCGGCTTGCTCTATCATGCCTGGAACGAAGATAAAGCCCAACAGTGGGCCAATCCCGAAACCGGTTGTTCGCCGCATTTCTGGGGGCGGGCCATGGGATGGTACATGATGGCCTTGGTCGATGTCTTGGATTTTGTTCCGGCTACCTCTGAACGGGAACGTTTGATCGCTATTTTGAAACAGTTGGCCCAATCGGTTCTGGCCGTCCAGGATCCCCAAAACGGCTTATGGTATCAAGTCCTTGACCGTGGCGGTGAAGCAGGGAACTATGTTGAAGCTTCTGCGTCTGCCATGTTCGTTTACGCTTTGTTTAAAGGGGTAAATTGCGGTTATTTGGATGAATCGATGCGGGAAGCGGCAAGGCGGGGTTACAACGGCATTATGGAACACTTCGTCGCAGTCGGAGCTGACGGCCAAATTCATCTGAACGGTATCTGCAGTATGGCCGGTTTGGGGAAATACAAAGAAGATATGGAATACCGTGACGGGTCCTATACGTATTATATCAGTGAACCGGTGGTGGCCGACGATTATAAAGGCGTCGGTCCGTTCATCATGGCGTGTACCGAATACAAATAATTCCCATTTTGTCGTGGATAAAGCTCCTTCGGGAGCTTTTTTATTATTAAATGATTTAAATTTGGCCTAAAATTGCGAAAAAAGAGGATAAAGAGTAAGTTCGAAGAATTTTTTATAGTTATTAGGATCACTTCAAGACTAATACTCTCCGGGAGGTACAGTCGGTTCGATGAAATTACCGAAAGTAATGTTCAGCAACTGGTTTGTGCAACTGAAGAATGGTCTGACGCTGGTGAAAAGCGGTCATTCGAAGAATCGGCTTTTTGTCAAACTGTTACTCTCCTATTTGGCTATTTTGGTGATCCCCATCGTTATCAGTTGGCTGGCTTACGGGCAAGCCATCCGTGAGGTTGAAAGTTACACCAAGGCGAGCACCATGTCAATGTTGAAACAAAGCAGCAACATTATTGACAGGCACTTGCAGGAGGTTAACCGGGTGGCGATCCAGCTGGCGATGAATCAACGCCTGAAAGAACTGGTAAGCGCCCGGTACATTGACAATTATGAACTGGCGCGTTTGTTGACGGATTTATCCTCATATATTGTCCCCAACAATTTTATACTCCGGTCCTGTATTTACCTTAAAAACAGCCATAATGTTTTTTATTCGGACACGATCTTCAATGATCGGTTCTTTTATGACAATGTCTTTAGTTATCACGGGATGAGCTTTAACGAGTGGCAACATATTTTATTTTCCCAAGCATATTCAGGGAAATATCTTCCCGCTTCCAGTGTATCCATGGAACGGATCAATCAATCGGTTATTACGTATATGTTGTCAATCCCCTTCAACATTCAAAAAAACCAATCGGACGGGGTTATTTTTCTGCTTATTGATGAAAAGCAGGTTCATAACCTTCTGCCGAAAACTGATGTGAACAAAGGCGGCTGGGTTTATATTCTCGATGAAAACGGCCAGATAATCACCCGGATGGGTCAGGGAACTCCGTTATCCCAATTCAAGTTGAAGAACAATGAGGGGTATTTGGAGACGAAGCACGGCGGTAAGCCGCTTATCGTGACCTATACGGTTTCGGAGGACAGCGGTTGGACGTATGTGGCTGCCCTGCCGCGTGCGGTTGTGATGTCAAAGGTCCGCTTTATCAAGGTATTGGCCCTTGCCGTCACTATGCTTTCATTGGTTTTCGGTTGTACGGCAGCTTATTTTATGGCGCATAAAAATGCCGAACCGATTCAAGGAATCGTCCAGATGATATCCGAATTTTTCGGCGGGGATGACCAGGGTGTCGGCGATTATGACTATCTGACGGGCAAAGTTTCGGAATTAATATCGAGTAACAATTTATTGCGTTCGGATTTGAAAAAACAGGCGGCCATGGCATCTGCAGTTTTCTTTGACCGGCTGTTGAAAGGCGACTTTAAGAACAGCGAAGAAATGGAGATTTTCTCCAAATATGTCGGCGTCGATTTCAGCGGGAAGAAACTGCTGGTGCTCATCTTACGGATGTATGATTCCAGCGAACTGTTGAGCGGAGATATTTTAAAAGAGTTGGATATGACCAAAGTCTTGGTAAAGGATACTTTAAAACGCGTATTACGGGACGACGCCTTTATCACGGATTTGGATGAAAACCATATCGCCGTTTTAATCATGTTGCCGGAGGACGGAGAGAACGCATATGCCAAAGCCGAACGGCTGATGAATGAAATTTATTTCGAAATATTCAGCCGTTACCGGATTCAACTGACGTTCGCCGCCGGGAATATCTGCGGCAATATGGGAGAGGTCAGCCAATCCTTTGAACAGGCCAGGGATGCCGCAGGATACATCGGCAAAGAAAAAGGCCGGAAGATCCTCTGGTATCACGAACTGCCCAAGCAAAGCGAAGGGTATTATTATTCCATCGACTTGGAAACCCGCCTGATGAATTCGACGAAAGCCGGGGATTGGCAGGAAGTCGAACGTTATCTCAATATCCTGTGGGGAGAGAATTATGAAAAGCGGACCCTTTCACCGGAGATGTTGAATTTGTTGTCCTGGGAGATGCGGGGAACGTTGGTCAAACTCAAGAACCAAGTGGAGTTAAATCCAGCCATCTTAGAAGCAGTGGATAGGCTGAACAATACAACCAAATCCTTTAGTGAGTTTTTCCATGACATTACGGAGATCTATAAGCAGATCTGCCAATGCATGGACAGCCAAAAACGCAGCCATAATACTAACCTTAAAAATAAGATGATCGAATTTATCAGCCAGACTTCATCCGACGCCTCGCTCAGCCTGTCGACGGTGGCCATGAAATTTGGCTTGACTGAATCGTATATTTCGCAATTCTTTAAGGAGCAAACAGGACAAAATTTCTCCAGCTATCTGGAGAAGATCCGGATGGAGCATGCCTGCGATTTGTTGGCCAATTCGGATATGCCCATCAATGAGATTGCCCATCATGTAGGGTATTACAGCGATCAAGTTTTCCGCCGGGCTTTTAAGCGCTATCATGGCATGACACCCAATGAGTTCCGGGTATTGATGAAGTCGAAGGAGCTGGATGTGATATAAAACTATAGGTACGGGTTCCGGATATTATTAGGTTCTGGGTTTTAGGTTAAGGAGGAACGCAATCAATGCGTTCCTTTAATTTTTACAGTGCACAGTCCACGGATTAGCATGAGGGAAGAGGCACGAGGCATATGTTTAGTTTTCTTCTGTCATCTGTATTCCGTATTCTGTCTTCTCAACACTAACTTCTAGACCGGACACTATCCCCATATATTTTTAAGGATAGCGTTGATGGGGAGGATGGCGATGCAGGTAATCTTCTTGAAAAAAGTCAATATGCTGTTGGGGGCAGCGTGCGTATCAATACTTACCCTTTCGTTGGTGCTTTATCCGGAAGAAGGAGTGCAGGCGGCAAAGGCCGGGCTTAAAATCTTTTGGGATGTGGTATTCCCCTCGTTGCTTCCGTTTTTTGTGTTATCCGAAATTTTACTGGGCATGGGGGTCGTCCATTTTATCGGGGTGTTACTGGAACCGCTGATGCGCCCGCTTTTTAATGTGCCGGGGGTCGGCGCTTTTGCCCTGTCCATGGGTTTGGCTGCCGGTTATCCCATGGATGCGGTGCTTACCGGGAAATTTCGCCGGAGCAAGATGTGTACCCGCATTGAAGGCGAGCGACTGCTCTCCTTTACCAATACCGCAGATCCGTTGTTTATTTTCGGAGCGGTGGCAGTGGGAATGTTTGGCCGACCGGATCTGGGAATGGTGCTGGCGGCAGCCCATTATATCTCCAGTTTTACTGTGGGGTTAATCTTTAAATATTACGGTCATGACAAGGAACGGCAAGCTTCGGAACTGCGCGAAAGTTATCAGGGAAATATCATCCGGAGAGCGTTAAGAGCGTTAATCAAAGCGCGGAAAGAAGATGGCCGGACCTTTGGGCGGTTGATGGGCGACTCGGTCAAAGAATCGGTCAGTACCTTGTTGATGATTGGCGGATTTATCATGCTGTTTTCGGTGTTGGTAAAGATGTTGGAAACCTTCGGTCTGTTGGGCCTGATTACACCGCCTCTTGGTGCCCTGCTTCAACTGTTTGGCTTGGATCCTGATTTGGCTGCTTCATTATTCAACGGTATATTGGAGATTGACCTGGGGACCATGTCGGCAGGGCGTGCCGCGGCACCATTGGCGGACCGTCTGATCATAGCCAGTTGGATCATCGCTTGGAGCGGCTTGTGCGTTCACGGCCAAGTGGCCAGCGTCATTCATGACACGGATATCCGGATGGGTCCGTATGTGATTGCCCGGATGCTGCACGGCATTTTTGCGGCTTGGTATACCTGGTTGCTGTTGGGCCCTCAGGCTGCGGTCAGTGGGACGATTGTGAGGAGTCTCCCGGTGTCCCAAGGCTTTCATCCATTGGACCGGGTGGTTTTGTCAGGCAAACAAATGGTCGCCGTCTTGGGGATTCTGGTCGCAATCTCATTACTGATTCATGGATTTAAGCGATACCGGATCATGAATATCAAGAAATGATCATGTATACATTATTATTTATTTTTCGGAGAGGATTGCATATTGGTAGCGTTGAATAGACCATACATTATGGAAAATGATGAGAAAATATGGGATGGGTGGGTGACTTCATGCTAACCTTCAGTAAACGCAGCAATACCTTGGAGCAGACGGAATACATCTATATGCTTCAAGATGTTTCGGAACCTCATTTATACCGGTATTTGTTTAATTATGAAGAAGTACCGAAGGTTCCTTTCAATCATCGGCATGTTCCCATGCGGCCGCCGGAAAATATCTGGATAACTGATTCCACGTTCCGCGACGGGCAGCAAGCCCGGGAGCCGTACACGGTTAAGCAGATTGTGGACTTGTATAAGTTTTTGCACCGTTTGGGCGGACCGAAAGGCATCATTCGGCAAACGGAGTTTTTCTTATACAGCAAAAAAGATAAAGAGGCTGTCACCCAATGTATGGAACTGGGGTATGATTACCCGGAAATCACCTCCTGGATCCGCGCTGTGAAAGAAGATTTCCAGCTGGTTAAAGAGATGGGTTTGAAGGAAACCGGCATTTTGGCCAGCTGTTCGGATTATCATATTTTTAAGAAGCTCAAGATGACCCGGAAGCAGGCTATGGAACAGTTCCTTTCCATCGTGAAAAGCGCTTTGGAAATCGGGATCGTGCCCCGGGTTCATTTGGAGGATATTACCCGGGCTGATTTCTATGGCTTTGTGGTGCCTTTTGCCATCGAGTTGATGAAATTATCCGAAGAAAGCAAGATTCCCATTAAGATTCGGGCTTGCGATACGTTGGGCTTCGGGGTAAGTTATCCCGGAGTGGCTCTCCCCCGCAGTGTGCCGGGGATCATCTACGGTTTATGGCATCATGCGGGCGTTCCTTCCGAACAATTGGAATGGCATGGCCATAATGATTTTTATAAAGCGGTGACGAACTCGGCCACCGCCTGGCTGTACGGTTGTTCCGGCGTTAACTGTACCTTGTTGGGGATCGGCGAACGGACCGGTAACTGTCCGTTAGAGGCGATGGTGTTCGAATATGCCTCCTTACGGGGAACCCTGGACGGCATGGATACGACCGTCATTACGGAAATTGCGGAATATTATACCCGGGAAATCGGCTATCAAATTCCGCCGATGACCCCATTGGTCGGGAAGGAGTTTAACTTTACCCGTTCCGGAATCCACGCGGACGGATTATTGAAGGATGAAGAGATTTACAATATCTTCAATACGGAGAAACTGCTCAACCGGAAAGTGGTGGTGGCGGTTAATGAACATTCCGGTGCCGCCGGGATTGCCCACTGGGTGAACAGTTATTTCAATTTGAAAGACGACCGGAAACTGGAGAAACGGGATCCCCGTTTGGCAAAATTGAAGGAGTGGGTTGACCGACAGTATGAAGCTGGCCGGAATACCGTCATCGGCGACCATGAGTTAGTGGCGGTAATTCAGGCAGAAATCCCTGAACTCTGGGAAGAACTGAACCGTCGCTAAAGATATCCATCATCGTTAAAACCCGCGAAAGCGGGTTTTTTCTTGGCACCAGTTAGATTTTTCCTATGAAGTCCAAGCATGTTTTCGCAGGCAGATGGCAATAATTAACTATAGGAAAAGAGAGGTTGTGACCGAATTATTTATAAAAACTGCAATAATTTCCTGTACATCCATGGAATTCTTATGGTTCTGCCAACGGAAGCGTTGGTTTGAGTCGCGCTGTCAGAAATTTAGCAAAGAACCGGTAACGGATTCGCATGAATCCGAAAATAGGGGGTATGCTAAAGGAAATGAAAAAACCGATGTTTTTATTGCTTCTGTTGATTCTTATTTTTCTCGGATGGACTTCCTTACAGGCAGAGGCTGCAGAGGACATTTTTTCATATGTTTCAGGTAAATCCGGCTTTGTGGTGATCCGTCAGCAAACTGCCATTCAACTCAATGGTGCATATAACGGCCTCTCCGTGAGAGAACGTGTAAAACTGGTGGAGACCAGATTGGCGAAGATTGCGGCAACCGGCGGAATTCAGGCTGATTTATTAAAAATTACGGAACGTAACGGACATATTGGCCTTACCTATAAAGGGGAATGGCTGGTCATGGCGGATCCGGCCAGTGCTTATGCACAAAAGACGCCTCAGGATCAATTGGCTGAACGATGGCGAAAAACGCTTATCGCATTGCTGCCCGACGTTTCCGATGCGTATCGGGTTGTCGATACCATGGTCGGTGTTGCTTCATGGTACGGTAAAGAGTTTCGCGGCCGTAAAACGGCCAACGGAGAGCCGTTTGACGAACGGAAATTTACGGCAGCCCATCGTAGCCTGAAGTTCGGCACCCGGGTCCGGGTGACCAATCTGGCCAATAATTTATCGGTCATTGTCATCATCAATGATCGGGGGCCGTGGGTCAAAAACCGGATCATTGATCTGTCGTGGGCTGCAGCCAGAACTATTGGAATCCGAGGAATCGGCCGGGTTAAAATCGAAGTACTTTCAAAGGATTAAGGTGATCATGGCGTGAGGAAAGCGGCAATCGTTGTCTTGGTTTTGTTTGTTTGGGCTTCATGTGCTTTGACGGCAACTTCCCGGGAGTCGAAGATCATTTCCTATGGTAAAGATCTCACTGCCGAAGAACGGATCCTGATCTTCCGGGAAATGCCCCTGCCGGATGATGTGACGTCCGAAGATATTAAGAGCATCGAAGTGACCAATGAAGAAGAATGGAAACTTCTCAAAGGTCTGGTGCCGGATAATGAGATTGGAACCAAAGCTATCTCCTCAGTGTATGTGGAAAAATTGAATTCCGGCGAAGGACTGAAATTGGAAACCAAAAATCTTACCTTTGTGACGCCGCAGATGATGGCCAATGCTTTAGTCACTGCCGGAGTCCGTGATGCACGGATTTATGCCACGGCTCCCCGGGAAGTTTCGGGAACGGCGGCGCTGACCGGGATTTACAAAGCCATCGAAACGTTAACCGGGAAAGCGTTGGCATCCGATGCCAAACAATTGGCGGCCCGGGAATTAGTTCAAACCGGTAATCTGGGAGAGAGAGTCGGCAAGGAAAAGGCTGTCATATTGGTGGAACGCTCCAAAGAACGGATCATTGAAGCCAAAAATGTGACCACGAAAGCGATTGAAGAAATCGTGTCCGACACGGCCAAAGAGCAAAACATCACGCTGACCGAGGCGGAAAAGAAAGAACTCATCGAGATTCTAATTCAGGTGAAGCAATTAAAGCTGGATGTGGATGAGTTGAAAACGCAGTTGAAAAACTTTGCGCCTGCCGAAGAAAAGCAGGAAGAGAAGGATAAGCCGGCTTCCTGGTTTGAACGGGTCATCGAGTTTATTACTTCCATCATTGACCGGATATTTTCCTTTGCCGGCCGGTTTTTCAGGTTAAAACATTGATTTCAGGTTTGGGAGTTGCGTTTGGAAGGAGGATTTTATATAATATAATAACAATAACCTTATGTTTCCATATTTTTAACGCGATGACGGGGACGGAGTTCTGAAAATGCATCCAGAGAGGGCAGGGATGGTGTAAACTGCCTTGCAGATTCAGAAACGATTGCCCCCCGGAGTGGTTGGATGAATGCCAGTAATTCAATTCGGTTCAGCCCGTTACCGCTGATTTGAGGGAGGCTTATGGCCTAATCAGAGTGGAACCGCGAAGAACCTTCGTCTCTGGAGTATGAGATGAGGGTTTTTGTTTTAAAGTTTACAAGTTTAAGCATAAGGAGGATTGTGATGAAAGTATTTAATACGTTAACCCGGACAAAGGAAGAGTTCGTTCCGCGCAAACCGGGAGAGGTCAGCATTTATGTGTGCGGTATCACGCCGTACAATTATGCGCATATCGGCAACTCCCGACCGGCGGTTTTTTGGGATTGTGTCCGCAGATATTTGATGTACCGCGGATATAAAGTGCATTTCGTCCAAAATTTTACGGATGTGGACGACAAGATCATCAACCGTGCCGCTCAGTTGGGGAAAGAACCGTTGGAGTTATCGGAAGAATATGCCCGAATTTATCTGGAAGATTTGGAGAAGTTGGGCGTCTTGCCGGCGGATCGTTATCCCAAGGTTTCCGAACATATTCCGGAAATTATTGAGATGATTGAGACTCTGATTCAAAAAGGCTTTGCCTACGTAGCCGGCGGAGATGTGTATTATGCGGTGGACCAGTTTGACGAATATGGCAAACTATCCGGACGCAACCTGGATGAACTTCAGGCCGGAGCCCGGGTGGAAGTGAATGAGGCCAAACGGAATCCCATGGATTTTGCTTTATGGAAAGCAGCCAAACCCGGCGAGATCGCCTGGGACTCTCCCTGGGGTCCGGGAAGGCCGGGATGGCATATTGAATGCTCGGCCATGTCCCTGAAATATCTGGGAGGTGGCTTCGATATGCACGGCGGCGGCGAGGACTTGGTTTTTCCTCATCATGAAAATGAAGTGGCCCAGTCCGAAGCTTATCTCGGCTCTCAATTTGCCCGGTATTGGCTGCATAATGCCTTCGTGACGGTCAGCGGTGAACGGATGGGCAAATCCATGGGGAATTTCTCCACCATCCGGGATGTCATCGAAAAGTATCCACCGAAGGTGGTCCGTTTTTGGTTGGTCGGTACCCATTACCGTAATCCCATCGGATTTGGGGAAGAAGAACTTAACGCGGCTGCGAAAGGATTGGAAAGGTTGGAGACCGCTCGGTTTAACTGGACCCATCTGCTGAAACAACCGGCCGTACCTGGGAAAACGGATGAGGAGACGCTGCAAGCCATCCGGAAACGAATCGCCCAAACCCGGCAGGAATTTGAGGCCGGCATGGACGATGATTTTAATACGCCTCAGGCATTGGCCAGTTTATATGAGTTGGTCCGGGAAGTGAACCGGTGGACGCAGGAGAAAGATTTCCTGTTGACTGAAGAAAACCGGCAGGTTTTAACGGAAGCCCTGTCCACTTTCGAAGAACTCGGCGGCATTTTAGGGTTATTCCCGGATGACGGGGCAGCAAACATTGAATCATCGGACGATGCTGAAATCGAAGCTTTAATCGCCCAAAGAACTCAGGCGAAAAAGGAGAAGAACTGGGCTCTTGCGGATCAGATCCGCGATCAGTTGAAAGCGAAAGGCATCATCATCGAGGATACGCCTCAGGGAGTGCGTTGGAGAAGAGAATAGTTTTGAGTTGGGAAAGGAGCAATCATGGAAGCTTATAAGGAGCAGTTCATTGAATTTATGCTCAGCGCCAATGTGTTGAAATTTGGGGATTTCACGACGAAGAGCGGCCGGAAGACACCGTATTTTATCAATACCGGCAATTATCGGACAGGAGAGCAGATCGCCCGGTTGGGCGATTTCTACGCTGAAACCATTCGCAACCATGTCGGGAACGACTTTGATCTTTTGTACGGCCCGGCCTATAAAGGCATCCCCTTAGTGGTGTCGACAGCCGCGGCATTGTATAGGAATTATGGGCACAATGTGCCTTACTGTTTTAACCGGAAAGAAGCGAAGGATCACGGCGAAGGCGGTAGCTTTATCGGTCAATTGCCCGGCGATACCGACCGGATCATTATCGTGGAGGATGTGGTGACGGCCGGGACTGCCGTACGGGAAAGCCTGCAAATTTTAGGCGGCATTTCCAAAGCCAAAGTGAAAGCTTTGGTCGTTTCGGTGGACCGGATGGAGAGAGGGACCGGCACCAAATCCACTCTGGCCGAATTGGAGGATGATTTAGGCATCAAGACTTACGCCATCGTCAACATCGAAGAGATCATCAGCTATCTCCATAACCGAAAAATCGACGGCCGGGTGGTTCTCGACGACGGATTGATGGAGCGGATCCGCCGTTATCGTCAGGAGTACGGCGCTTAAAGATTCGGTTCTCAAAGTTTGTAAAAGGGTTTTATTCCGTACTGGATAAAATCCTTTTTCTTTTAGGGAATAATCAAATTTAGAGTTGATTTTTTTACAGGTTCAGGTAAAATGGAATACCGCGGCAAATTTGGATAATAAGCGAGGATTGGAGATGGCTGATAAAAACCATCGGGATTGGCCGGAGGAGCTGGCCCGACTAAGATATACCTTGAACTATGTCCAAAAAAGCCTGGAAGAGACGGAAGCCAGGGCAGGCAAGCTTGCCGAACAGGCCAAGCGTTCCAGCCGGGTAATTAAATCCGACAGTAGCCAGGAATTTATCGACATGATGATCAATGCCCGGATTCATGAAAGCACCCAACTGAAACTGCGGAATCTGGCCGGAGCTCGAAATAAGCCTTACTTTGCTCGGGTCGACTTTAAAGAAGCTGGCAAAGAGGATGTTGAAAAGTTATATATCGGAAAAATGTCTTTGATGCGTGACGAGGATAAAGCGATGATCATCGTCGACTGGCGGGCGCCCGTCGCCAATCTGTATTATGAAGGGCGGTTGGGCGAGGCAGGGTACGATTGCCCCGGAGGGCGGATTTACGGGGAATTATCGCTGAAACGCCAGTATACCATCGACTCCGGCCAATTGAAAAAATTTTTCGATATTGATATTACGACCACCGATGAGTTTCTCCAACAATTTCTAGGAGCCAATGCTGAAAACCGGTTGAAGGAAATTGTCTCCACCATTCAGGTGGAGCAGAACCGCATCATCCGCGCTCCCTTGGAGATTCCCCTGATTATCCAGGGGGTGGCCGGCAGCGGCAAAACCACCATCGCGCTACACCGGATCGCCTATTTGATTTACAATTACCAACATACGTTTAAACCGGAAAACTTCATGATTATCGCTCCCAACCGATTGTTTCTCAACTATATTTCAGAGGTCTTGCCTGAGCTCGGGGTTGAGCAGGTGAAGCAAACGACGTATATCGATTGGGCGATGGAATTGATCGATGAAAACGTGAAGGTTTTGGATCCTTATTATAAATTAATCGCCTTTGTCAATCATAATGCCACCCCCGATGAAGTGGAATATAACCGGAAAGTCCGGGCAGCTTCAGAGTTTAAATCGTCCCTGGCTTTTAAAAAGGCTTTGGAAGAATATGCAGCCTGGATCGAGCGGACTCTTTTGCCCGAAGTTGATTTCGGAACGGAGGGTTGGACGGTTTACTCGGCGGAGGCCATTGCCAGGTTGTATTATCATGATTATCAGCACTGGCCGTATTATCAGCGGATCGAGCAATTGAAGAAGCATTTCCGCAAACGGATCAAAGATATGAAAGAGGAAATGGTGCTGAGATTGCAAAGTGCGTGTCAGGCTCGGATCGATCGGTTAAAGTTGACTGTGCCCGAATCGGAAAACCGGCAGCGGCAAATTATCCGCCTCATTGAGGCCAAAGATGCCCAGGTTTGCAAGATCGAACAGTTTGCCAAAGAAGGGATTAAAGAGTATATCAAAAAAATCCCTAAAATCAGTGCGTTGAAGTATTACCACTGCCTGTTTCGGGAGACGGAACTGTATACACGGTTTGTCGCTCCGAAACTCCAGCCGGAACTGGCCGTTTTTTTGCGGGAGGAAACCCTGAAGGTGTTGGATGCCAAGTCCCTGGATTATGAAGATTTGGCACCGGTTATCTTTTTGAAGCATTGTTGTTATGGCTGGGGCGAACGGCTGCGGGTGCGACAATATTGTCATTGACGAAGCACAGGATTTCAGCATATTTCAATACAATACCCTCCGTACCATCATTAAAGACAGCAGCTTCACGATTTTAGGCGATGTCAACCAGGGGATCCATTCCTATCGGGGAATCCGTAACTGGCATCAGTTGCAATGAGAAGTCTTCGGCGAGGATAAGAGTCAGATCCTGACGTTGGAACAGAGTTATCGGACGACTGCTGAGATTATGGAAGCTGCCAATCAGGTGCTGGCCCATTCCCGCCAGACGGAGGTGTTATTCGCCAAACCGGTTGTCCGTCGCGGGGAACCGGTGAAGGTCACGGAGGTTGCCGGTTATCCGGAGATGATTCGCGCGATTGATGGCTCTGTCGTGGAGTTACGCCGATTGTATCGGTCGATTGCGGTGATCGCGAAAACGTTGGCTGAGGCACAAAATATTTATCATGAACTTAAAGCGAAAGATTACCGGCCTGTGCTCATCCAAGGGACGGAAGATGAATACCATGGAGGAACCGTGATTCTCCCGTCTTATTTGGCCAAAGGGTTGGAGTTCGATGCGGTGCTTATCGCCGATGGCAGTGAAGCCAATTACCGGCAGGATAATGAACTGGATATTAAACTCCTCTATGTGGCCATGACCCGGCCGCTGCACCGGTTGATCATTTATTACTATGGGGAGTTAAGCCGGTTGTTGAAAAATATAGGAAAAGCATGAGTTGACAGTTGACAGTGTACGGTTCTTTCTTTTAATACACAGCGCACAGCTTCATCCTGATATGAGGTCATAGGTCTTAGGTCCCGGGCCCCAGGTTCGGGGTTATGGAAGGAACGCTAACGCGTTCCTACCTAAAACCAGTACCCATCACCTAACACCTGGAACCTGATGCCTTTTTCCCTTTACACTTTGGGACTGTCAATTGTCAACTAAACTGACGCTTCACGCCTAAACGGAAATGTTATAAAATTTTCTCTTGCCATCGTCTGTGGATTGGCATACACTTAAGGGTAAAGAATTTATGAGGTGAAGTCGATGAATCAAAAGTTGAAAGTGGGAATCGTCGGAGCCACCGGCATGGTTGGCCAACGGTTCGTTTCATTATTGGCCGATCATCCCTGGTTTGATGTGGTGACGGTAGCCGCCAGCCCCAGGTCGGCGGGTAAAAGCTATCAGGAAGCCGTGGAAGGGCGTTGGATTTTTGACGGAGCCATTCCGGAGCATATTGCCAAATTAACGGTGAAGAACGCGGCGGATGTGAAGGAAATCAGCGAGGAAGTCGATTTTGTCTTCTGTGCGGTGGATATGAGCAAAGAGGAGACGAAAAAACTGGAAGAAGCATTCGTACTTCATGATACGCCGGTTGTCTCCAATAACAGCGCCCACCGCTGGACGCCGGACGTACCGATGGTGATTCCGGAGATTAACCCGGAACATATTCAAATTATTGAAAAACAACGGGAACGTTTTGGGGTGAAGCGCGGGTTTATTGCGGTAAAGCCCAATTGTTCCATTCAAAGCTATGTCCCGGTTCTTCATCCGTTGCTGTCCTTTAAGCCGGTGAAGATCGTGGCCAACACGTACCAGGCTATTTCCGGTGCAGGAAAAACCTTTAAGGATTGGCCGGAAATGATCGACAACGTGATTCCGTATATCAGCGGCGAAGAGGAGAAAAGCGAACAGGAACCGTTGAAAATCTGGGGCCGGATTGAAGGCGACCAGATCGTTAAAGCGGCGGAACCGGTGATTACCGCTCAGTGTATCCGGGTTCCGGTCAGTGACGGCCATTTGGCGACGGTCTTTGTCTCCTTTGAAAAGAAACCTTCGAAAGAGGAAATCATCGACATTTGGACCAATTTCCAAGGGAAACCGCAGCTTTTGGATTTGCCCAGCGCTCCGAAACCCTTTATCAAATATTTTACCGAAGACAATCGGCCGCAAACCCGGTTGGATCGGGATTTCGGGAACGGCATGGGGATCACGGTCGGACGGCTGCGTGAAGATGCCATTTTTGACTATAAGTTTGTGGCATTGTCCCATAATACCTTGCGCGGTGCGGCCGGTGGCGCGGTGTTGATCGCCGAATTACTGAAAGCGGAAGGGTATATTGAGGCGAAATAAAAGGCTGTGTGGGATCGCCGTTCATACCGATGAACGGAAAGTTTTTCGATGTTACGGGGGAGCGTCGCAACAGGGCGATGCTCTCCTTTGATTATGCAGGATTTGAAAACGATGTTTAATTAAAGGAAAATAAGGTAAAATAATAGAATACTTAATCCATCGAATGGAGAATGGACGGTACATACGTGAATCATAATTTTTTTCACTTACCTGATGTCAATCCGGCGGAATTGTCGCCGGCTGTTTGGGCTTATATTGGAGATGCAGTCTATGAACTGTTTATCCGAAATCTTCTGGTCAGCCGTGGTCCGGCCAAAACCGGGCGGCTGCATCAGGAAGCCGTCCAAAAGGTGAAGGCTTCGTTTCAGGCCCAACTTCTTGATAAAATTGAGCCGTTATTGGATGAGGGAGAATTGGATATCGTTAAACGGGGCCGCAATACGAAGACCGGCCATGTGCCCTCCGGAAGCGATGTCCTCACATACCGGCACAGTACGGCATTCGAAGCGTTGCTAGGGTTTTTGTATCTTTCAGGCAAACTGGATCGGATTGTGGCGTTGCTGGAACAAGCCCTGAATGAGGATGGAGGGGATATGCATGTTGAAGGTTGAGTTATTGCGGTATACTCCGGAACCGGATCGGCTGGTGGCCGCTGCTGCCCGGCTATGTTATTCGGCGGTGGGGATTGATCAGATTTTGGAAAACATGGATACGGAACAGATTCAAAAACTGTTGAATCGGCTTCGGGAAAGCGGTCATGAGTCGCCTATAGAGCATGTGAGTTTTACCTTTGGGATCGAAGGCGTCAGCCGGGCTTTAACCCATCAGTTGGTCCGTCACCGGATTGCCTCCTATTCTCAGCAATCTCAACGCTATGTGAAGTTAAAAGCCTTTGAGGCGGTCGTACCGCCGACGATAGCCAATCACTCGGAGGCGGCAGCCATTTTCCAGGAAACCATGGATCAGATTGCTGCTTCCTATCAACGGTTGTTGGATGTGGGGATACCGGCGGAAGATGCCCGGTTTTTACTGCCCAATGCCTGTGAGTCGAAGATTGTGGTTACCATGAATGCCCGCAGCTTGATGCATTTCTTTGAAATCCGGACATGCGTCCGGGCCCAATGGGAGATTCGTCGGCTGGCATTGGCTATGCGTGAGCAGGTGAAAGAAGTGGCGCCACTGCTCTTTAAATTGTCCGGGCCGACCTGTGAGACCCATGGATATTGCCGTGAAGGCAAAATGGGCTGCGGCCGGGCTCCTTCCTTGGAAACATTGGTGGCGGACTACCAAAAACACCGTAAAGAACAGGGGATTTAAATGGCGGAAGAACAAATTGAAGGCAGAAATCCGGTTTTGGAAGCTTTACGGGCCCGGCACCCGATGATCAAAATCTATCTGCAAAAAGGCGAACTTGGCAAAGCGCTCCGCGATGTGGTCCGTATGGCCTCCGAACGGAAAATACCGGTCCATTATGTTGAAAGCCATGTCCTGGACCGGATGGCGACCACCCGTAATCATCAAGGGGTTATTGCCGTCGCTGCCGGTTGGGAATATGCATCGCTGGAAACGATTTTTCAAAAAGCGGAAGAGCGGAGGGAACTTCCCTTTGTTCTCATGCTCGACGGAGTGGAGGACCCGCAAAATTTAGGTTCGATTATCCGGACGGCCGAAGCCACCGGAGTTCACGGAATTATTATTCCGGAACGCCGGGCGGCGGGATTGAGCCCGACGGTCAGTCGGGCGTCTGCCGGGGCCGTCGAATATGTCCCGGTGGTCCGGGTGACCAATTTGTCCAGGACCATTGAGGAACTTAAGAAACGCGGGTTATGGTTTACTGTAGCCGAAATGGACGGCGAACTGGAATATGATCAGGCGGATCTGACCGGCCCTATCGGGTTGGTGCTTGGCGGGGAAGGCGGCGGAGTATCGCGCCTGGTTGCCGAACATTGTGATCAAAAGGTTCGTTTGCCTATGTGGGGGAAGGTCAATTCATTAAATGTAGCTGTTGCCACGGGCGTGTTGCTCTATGAAATCCGGCGGCAGCGGAAACTGAAAGATGGATGAACAGTATACGATGGTATAGATATTTTAATCAATGGGGCCGGGAATTACGCTGGGTCGTAGTGGTATGGCTGCTGTGGGGGACGATGTTGGGCCGGACGGCGCCGATACTAACTCCTGATTTGGATCAAACGGTTGACAGAAAAGTGATCCAATTTGATCATTATGATTTTACCATTATGACCCAAAGGCAACAGGGGCATCTGGATGTTCGGGCGGTGGCTGAGGTTGAAGTGGTTTCCGACCGGGTTCACCAGATTCAATTTTTGTTAACCAATTTATATCAGATTCGGATTCGTTCGATTACGGTGGACGGTAGGGAACTTGAATATCGCCATATTGGCGATGTGGTTCAAGTTGACCTTCCGTTTTCCTGTTTTCGGGGGAAACGGCTGACGCTTACCGTGGATTACCGGATGGAACGGGTGACAATGAGCCCGGATGTCTTGGCTGAGCTGCGGGGTAACTGGTATCCGAAGAATATTCTGCCCGAACCGGCCCGGGCTGTGTTTAAGCTGGATGTTCCGGACAGCTATATCGGCGTGGCCAACGGACGTCCGGTCAAGGTTGCCCGGGAGGAAGGGCGTCGGGTGTTTTACTGGGAAGTGCAGAATCCGGCCACCTCTTTCGGGGTGACTGTCGGTACTTACCACCAGCGGACGGAGACCGTTCTGGGGCGCCCTCTTCATCTGTATTTTCTTCCGGGGATAGATCCGGAGGTGCTCCGGAAAACGGTTCGTTGGTCGGAACAGATTTTCCAGGTATACCTGGATGAATTTGGCGGAACCATGCCTGATACGTTTACGGTGGTGATCAATGACACCCCTTTGGGAGAGTCAGCCTTTGGATCCTTGATTTACCTCCATTATCGGGCGTCGGAACCATCGGGCTCCAATATGGACGATAAGGCGTTGTTTGAGGCATTGGCTCATGAGATAGCTCATTATTGGTGGGGGAACTTAATCGTACCGAAAAGCGTTTATGATTGGTGGTTGGTTGAAGGCTTTGCCACCTATGCGGCGACCGTGGCCGGATGGCGGATGGCGCCGAAAGAAGACGCTGTTCAGAAGGAAAACCGGGATCGGCAGAAATGGCGGGAACGATATGTCCAAACCGTCACCAAACTGGAGCAATATCGCTTTTCTGAATTGTCTCTGGCGGAAATATCCCCTTTTGATATCCAGAGGGAATTGCTCTATAGCAAAGGTCCGTTCGTTTTGGCCATGCTTCGGGAGCAGCTTGGAGCGGATGAAATGCAACGATATATAAAGCAGTTTGTCCACCGTTATGCCGGCTGTTCGGTCGGCGTTCGTGATTTTACCCGCTTGGGAGGGGAATTGTATGGTATCGGCATTTTGAACTTCTTCCGGCAGTGGGTTTATTCGACCGGGAATTATAATGTCCGTTTAGAGCGGGTTACGGTGCGGCCGACTGCCGGAGGTTATCAGGTGACGGCGGTGGTTAAAAATGACGGCCAGTTGTCTTTGCCGGACCGGGTTCGGGTAGAAATTATTACCGACAGGCAAGTTTATTCAGAACTATTGCAATTTAAGGGCGTAAATGTTACAATTCAAAAAACATTGCCTGTTAAACCCCTAAAAATTATGTTGAATCCTCAGGATGAAATACTGGAAATCAATCATCAGGATAATCTCTGGAATTAAATGAAGAACGCTTGCCCCGTCGTTGATGGGGGGTATCCTTTCTTGACGGGGAATCGGCGATCATTGTATAATATTTCTAAATTGTATGATGAGTTTTAGTGTTCGTTGGAAACCGATACACATGAGTGGACAGGCTTGGTGCTCTTCTTTTGATTCCCCGATCAATACTGCAACCGGAGGCGATAACGTGGGAGCTAAACCCCAAAGGGAAATAACCGAGATCTATGATGAGATGCAGGATGAGATGATCGTTGAAGCCGCACGTCAGGGGGATGATAGTGCACAAGAATTTCTGATTAATAAATATAAAAATTTCGTACGGGCCAAAGCTCGGTCGTATTTTTTGATCGGTGCGGATCGGGAAGATATCATTCAAGAAGGCATGATTGGGCTTTATAAAGCCATTCGTGATTTTCGTAACGATAAACTGGCTTCTTTCCGGGCGTTTGCTGAATTATGTATTACCCGTCAAATCATTACAGCCATCAAGACGGCCACCCGGCAGAAACATATTCCTCTGAATTCATATATTTCCTTGAATAAGCCGATTTATGATGAGGAATCGGATCGCACGTTATTGGACGTGCTTTCCGGAACCAAAGTGACGGATCCGGAAGAATTGGTTATCAGTAGGGAAGAATTTGTCGATATTGAGAATAAAATGGGCGAGTTTTTAAGCGATCTGGAATGGAAAGTTCTCATGTCCTATTTGGACGGCCGGTCTTATCAGGAGATTGCCAAAGATTTGCGTCGTCATGTGAAATCTATCGACAATGCATTGCAACGGGTTAAACGGAAATTAGAACGGTATCTCGAAAAACGGGATGAAAATTTCGGCAGTTGAAATGTAATGAATAATTATAAGCTCTGATTTATCAGGGCTTTTTTATTTTAAATTTATTAGGGCTTTTTTTATTTTGTCGATAATTTGATGAATTTCCCGATTTCACCTCGAAAAGTGATAATTTTTGTCATTTTTAGATACATCAATCTCGGAGTATGATAAAATAAAATAAGAAGAGGGCCAAAATTTCGTGCTGCTTTGAAATGCATGTAAATTTTATGGAAAGATTGCATCCTTTTTTTGTTAAAAATGTAAAACAAGATAAAGAGGAAAGTTTTTTTATGTTGAATTGTGTTAAAATAAGTTATATTTTACAGATGATTTAAAGAAATTGCAGCATTAACCAAATTTTTCCAATAATTTCCTATTTAATCTAAACGGGAATGGGAAACAGGAGGCAGATCAAGTGACTCGAAAAGCGGCGGCGATACTCCTTGTATTTTGTCTGATTTTATCTTTCGGCATGGCAACATGGGCGAAAGATAAAACAGTTTACGTTGAATATTCGAAAGAAGAGGGAAAGGACGATTATTATCCTAAGGTCGGTTTTGACTGGCGGCTGAATTATTATTGGGGAATTGCCGCCAGTTATCAATTTGATGTCGGCGGAGACAGCGAAGCCAAAATCTACATGGAAGCCAGGCGTTTATTTATAGACCAGCAATTGGCCGTGGTTTTGAGCGGGGAAACGTCGGAATCCTATGATTCCCTCGGTTTGAAAGTCAATGCTTATTTCCCTTTGAACGATTCGTTATCTTACAGTTGGGCGCTGATGTATAATACCTATTTCGGAAAGCGGGGGAACAACCCTTATGCTCTGGATTATTATTCATTGAAAACGTTCGGTGAGTTGCGATATACGATAACGGACAGGTTGACTGCGTTGGTTAATGGCGAATGGCGAGAGTATTACTATGATGTGGATCAGGGGGCAATAACCGATCCGGATTATACGGAAGTCCAAATATCCTTGGGCTTGGGTTATCAGCTTAAAGATAACATCTATGTGGAAGGAGTCTACAATTGGACGGATACCCGCTATGTGGATCCCGGCTTGAGCGATAAATTTGGGAATGGGTTCATTTTCAATGGAAACTATACCTATAAAGATTATGTGTTTTATGTGAAATATCCGTTTTCCCAAAATGATCGGACTTCGGTGGTAGGTGTGTCATATACATTTTGAGCCGTCGCGGCGGAGGTAAGGCGTACGAAGATGGAAAGCCGGAAACGGGCCGGGATCAACCCGGCCGATATACGAAAGATCTTTTATTATCTGGTTTTTGGGGTTCTCACCACGGTGTTAAGCATTTTAACTTACAGTATATTGGTCTGGTTAAATATTCATTATATGGTCAGTAATGTCCTGGCTTTCGTCGTGGCGGTGAGTTTTGCGTACATAACCAATAGACGATGGGTTTTCAAGACGGGAGAACCCGATAAAGTGGATGTGATGGAATTTTTGCGATTTATTGCTTCCAGAATTTCCACATTGATTTTTGAAAGTATCATTCTGTTCATCTTTATAACCCTGTTGGAATTCAATCCATACGTGGTGAAGGTGATCGCCAATATGATCGTGATTTTCTCCAATTACTTTTTAAGCGAATTTATCGTGTTTAAAAAGGAAGTAACTACCACCATAAAAGAGGTATAACCTGTGTCTGGATTTACAAGACCGTCTATCGTTGCCGTATTGATACTGATACTCATATCCGGATATGCTTTGTTTGTGCCTCCGTTATTAGGTTTGGCTGATAACGGCGATTTCGGCCGAATTATGCTGCCCAACGGGTTGCGTCATGAGAGAGAACGCAATCCTAACGATTATTTTGGTTACTTCAATTATAAATATGACAAGCTCCAGTATTATAACGAAGTTAAGCCGGACAAATCCACCCACAGCCTGATTATCAAGGCGGCTATAGCCTTGGATGATTTGTTCACCAGGGACAATAAATTTGATATTCGTTTCTTGGCTGTGATAAATCTGGCGGTTTTGGCGTTGGCTATGTATTGGCTGGTGGAAGTCGCCGGAAGAATGCTTGATAATACGGTATTTAAGTATGTTATTGGCCTGGCGGCCGTCGTTATATTCGGTGATATCGGTTATACGGTATATTTCAACAGTTTTTTCGGAGAGAGTATCGCTTATACATTCTTTCTCTTGTCCGTCGCCGCCTTGCTCAGGTTTTCAGTGGATCAAGAGGTAAAACTGAAATATATTCTCATCTTCCTATTTTCCAGCATGATTTTTATCGGCGCGAAAAACCAGTATTCGTTGAACGGAGTTTTGTGTTTCTTTATTCTCCTTTCCGTTTTGATACTGAAGATCTCTAATTGGAAAAAGTTAGCCGCCGTAGTTTTGGGATGCGGTATAATCCTTTTTTCAGTCTGGATGTACCGGGTTATCGATGAAAATATTTACCTTATTAACAAATATCATTCCATTACCCGCGGTGTATTGGTGTTTGAGCCGAAAGCCCAGGATATTACCAAAAAGATCGGACTTGACGAGCAATTTGCTTTACTGGCGGGAACCATCTATTTCGATAAAACACCGGCGATCAATCCCAAACATGAACTGTTGTTGGATAACTTTTATCCCAGATATAACGTATTCTCCCTCGCTTTGTATTATCTGACGGATTCCAAGGCGTTTAAGAAAATCATGGAGTTTGGGCTGAAAAACAGTTTTGCCATACGTCCGGAGGTTTTGGGCAATTTCACCCGGGATTCGGGGAGAAAGTACGGCGAGAAAACGAAATTCTTTTCATTGTGGAGTTACATTAAGGAAAATCATGTCCCCAACTCTGCGCAATTCATCTTTTTCTTCCTTCTCGTCTGTTTCGGCATTACCATAATCAGAATCACGGGCTACCGGAAAGCCGGAGCGGCCCGACTGGCATATTACAGCGAGGTGGTCATGCTCTATGTGGTGCTGACCGGGTTTTCCCAGGTATTGATCTCTTTTATCGGCGCAGGAGATACGGACTTGAAAAAGCATTTGTTCATGACCACCGTGACCTGGGATATCTTGTTTTATTATAACTTCGCTTATCTTGCTTCGGTTATCTGGAAAAAGAAAATCAAGGTTTAATCTTGGAATAGATTTCGATGAGAAGGGGTTGTGGCAATGGTTAAGTTGGACAAGAGCATCTTAAAACGCATCGATCTGGTCAACATTTTCATCATAACCATGTTCTTCGGCTTGATTATGGTGTTCTCCTATCTGAAACTGGATGCGAATCCGGGAAGCATTTTTCTGGTGTTCCTGGTCATGGTCGGGACGATCGTGGGGTATTATACCAATATTACCGCATCCCTTCTTTATTCCATCATGTTTGTCTTTTTGTATGCCAGTTTTCAGATTTACCTGAATGTTGCAAAACGGGTTCCCATTGGCGGCGACGTCTATTTCTGGATGTTGGCCGTTCCTTTATTTACGATTATGTTCGCTTACTATGGGACGCTCATTCGGGACCTCCAGGAAAAGAACAGCAGTTTGATGAAGGAAAATGAAGAGCTGGTGATGATCGACAAAGATACCGGCTTGTTAAGCTCCCAGGCTTTCTTCAAAGAACTGCAGGTTTATATGAAAATCAATGAACGATTCAATATCGATCTTTATTTGATGCTGATCAAAGTGAAATATGAGAACGAAGTCATTCGAATCCTCGGTGAGTCAAAGTATAACAAAATGGTGAACGAAATCTCCAAGGTCATCAGTTCCATGCTTCGGGAAGAAGACCGCAAACTGATATTGAGAGATGCGAATATGTTCGCCGTGATTCTGCTCTCGAATAAAGGCGGTGCCAAGAGCATTAAGGAGCGATTGAAAGGTCAGATTCAGAACATTGACTTCAAGGATGATGCGGTCATTAACAATTTAAACTTGGAAGTTATGGTGGGTGTCGCCCAGTATCATTCGGAAGAAAAATGCAGTCCTTATGAATTTTTCAAGAAGGCTGAAAGAGATCTGGAGTATGATGTGTAAATGATTTCATCAAAACGTGGTGCGGTTATTCGAATGATGATTTTGGCGGTCATGTTTTTGGCTTCGAATAACATGGATGCGGAAGCATCAGCCTTTACGAAAAATGAGAGCTATGTATTGTTATATGACCGTTTATACGATTACGCTTCAAATAGCAGCGATGTGCTCCGGCAATATATTGAGCTTAAGGCCTACGGGGCGGATGTGGTATTGCTCCGGGCCGAGCGATCGGATGTTGAAATAACGGATAAAAAGACCCGAATCATTTCATTTCCCTCCAGTTTTGAATCGGCTGAAAAGTATCAACAGGCTTTACAAACGTTCAAAGGTTATAAAGTCACGCCGTTTAACGGGAAGAGTATTTTACCCGCCAAAAAGGGAAAAAACAAGGGGTTATTCCTCGCAGTTTCTGAAGTTTATCCGTTTTCGGATCTGAATAAATTGATGGATCTGGCTGAAAGGCTGCATAGCAAAGGGATCGGATTCATTGTATCGATTATGCCGGTATATGACAATTATCAGTTTGAAGCATTTCAAAAATTTGTGGATGTATTGAAGTATGTCGGGAAAAAGGGAGGAAGAATATTTGTCCATTTCCCGGTTGTGAACTATGAAGGGACATATAATCTGGATCCGACGGCTTTGTTTGAGAAAGCGCTGCAAGAATATAGGAACCGCGGCTTAGAGATCTTAGGCATTACGTTACCGCAAAATAAGATGTTGAACGACTTGAGAGTCTATGACGGGTTGGGGTTGCCGTTCATTCTGGTTACGGAAGCGGACGGGAAGATCAGCGCCGATTTGGACCTGTTCAAGGTTTCCCGGGCACTCAATGACTTTATCGTCATTAAGGGTACTTATATTGATAATTTTGACTTTTTCGGATACCGGGGAAAAAATTTCTACGACGGGGAACAGGCCGTTATGGTAACGGCTCAGGGGAAAGAAGACAGGTTATTCCATCTGCTAAGCGTATTGGAAGATGAACGGGTTCCGGTCTGGCAGTTCAGAGTGAGCGATTATCGCCAAAGGCTGCGGAATCTCGGTTTCGACAAGCATGTCGGGATATTTGAAGAGCAGGAAAAGTCGCAACATGAAAAATTCCTGGAAGAAGAGATGCGAAAGATCCGGGGCGAAAACCTGGAAGGGGAAAAGTTCGTCCAAGGCTATGATATTTCCACATTTTCGGCTGTTGTCGTAAAAATGGCAGTGTTTCTTTTGGGCATATTCTCCGTTATGGTCATGATCTCCAGGCGCTTTAATTTACGCAAGTTCTTTAAGGATCAGTGAGGAGTGACATTTTTGTTACAAAACATCTATGACTACCTGTTGCTGTGGTCGCTGTTTTCCATATGGCTTGTTATGCTCATCAATAACGTGCTGGTCACCGGCGGATTTATCTGCTACCTGAAACATACCGGAAAAAACAAACCTGTGGTGCCTGAGGAGGATTTACCCTTTGTTTCCGTATTGATTCCCGCGCATAACGAAGCGAAAGTTATCGGGAAAACCGTGGAAGCGATATTAGACGCGGATTACGCCAAAGACAAATACGAAATTATCGTGATCAATGATAATTCAAGCGACAATTCCGCGGAAATCCTGGAAAGAATCAAGGCGAACCATCCGGGAAGGATGCTCACCATTATCAATACCGATAACATTATCGGAGGTAAAGGCAAATCCAATGCCTTAAATATCGGTCTGGCCCAGAGCAAAGGGTCGTTCATTGCGATTTATGATGCGGATAACACTCCGGAGAAAAGCGCCCTGCGGGAACTGGTTTATGCGATTATGAATGATCCGAAAGCGGGGGCGGTCATCGGCAAATTCCGTTGCCGTAACAGAAACAGAAATCTCCTGACCCGGTTTATCAATATCGAAGGCATATATTTTCAGTGGATGGCCCAGGCGGGCCGTTGGCAGCTGATGAAGCTGTGTACGATTCCGGGGACCAATTTCATTATCCGCAGGAGTATCCTCGATGAGTTGGGCGGTTGGGATACCCAAGCCATTACCGAGGATACGGAAATCAGTTTCCGAATATACCGGTTAGGGTATCATATCCGGTTTTGTCCCTATTCCGCATCCTGGGAGCAGGAGCCGGAAACTCTGGCCGTTTGGTTCAAACAGCGTAAACGATGGGTCAAAGGCAATTATTATGTGTTGATCAAAAATTTCAAGTATTTGTTTGATCCCGATGCCGGCCCTGTAAGATTCGACCTTATTTATTATTCGGCTGTGTATGTCCTGTTTTTATCGTCGTCGGTCATTTCAGACCTCATTTTCATCCTCGGATTTGGGGGATTTATCCAGACGACGATTCTGGGGTACAGCTTGTTGTTGTGGGTCATGGCTTACCTGTTGTTCCTGCTCTCTGTATTCATCGCCTTAAGTACAGAAAAAGGCGAGCTCAGGTTGTCCAGGGTATTTACTGCGATGATCATGTACTTTACCTATTGTAAACTCTGGTCCATCATTACTGTGGTTGGATTGGCCAGTTATACTGCAGATTTTATTTTAAAAAGAAAAATAACATGGTACAAGACTGAAAGGTTTTAGGGGGAGCATGATGAGGAATCTGAAGAAATTGATGTTGATTATGTTAATGATGGGTTTGGCGCTCAGTTTGGTTCCAATAAGCGCCGACGTAAGGGCTGCCAATATTCAGGAAACGGCGGCGCAACAGACGGAGCCCAATGAAGAACCCTGCGATTGCGATAATCCTGAGGCAGTGGAGAGTCAATCCGTAGCGGCGAAGAAGTCAGGTTCGGGCGCTAAAACTCAAGATTCTAAAACGCAGGACGCCAAAGGCCGGTCTAAGACCGAACAGACTCAGAAGTCGTCCGTTACATTGACTCCCGGCGTCATCGACGAAACGAAACAAATTACCATTCGAAAACTGCCTAACGATCAACTGGAGTATACATACAGGGTGATTAATGACATTGAGCTGCGAGGGATTAACGGGGAGAGCTCATGGTATTTCCTGGTTGAGAAAGGCATGAAAGCTACATATTTCAAATTCAACTTGTATTGCCGGATGAACGAATTGATTAAACCGAATATTTCGTATTTTACCGTTTATATGAACGATCTCCCCATCAAATCCATGAGGATTAAAGATGTCAACGGCACGTTGATGAATCAGTGGGAGATTGTCATTCCCACCAGGACCATTAAAGTGGGTTATAACGAGTTAAAGGTCAGGTCCCATACGCGGATCACCGATGAGCCCTGCGAAGATGATAAAAACATCGCCAACTGGGTGATCATCGACGGAAAAACCAATTATGTGGCTCATTTCAGAAAAGACGTGACTTCGGGGGGTATCTCCAATTTTACCAGGCCGTTTGTCAGCATGCATGCGGACGATGCGCCGGGAATCGGCGTGGTCATTCCCGATCAGCACAATGACAAAGAACTCTCCGCCGCGTTGACCTTGATTGCCCATATGAGATACAGTGGTTCGGCCTTTGAGGTGCCTTCTACGTTGATCAAAGCCGGCGATGTTCGGGTAGCCGATTTTGACAGCCTGATTTATGTGGGCAATTATAAAAGCGTTCCCGAAGCGCTCAAAGGAGTCATCCGCACTCAGCCGAGCCTTTATACGGATACTGCCCACATTTACAGGTCAACGCTGGATAAAGGCAGAAAGCCGGTGTTGATGATCGTTTCCGATAACGGAGACAGGCTGATGGAAGCCGTGAAATCCTTGAAAAACAGTGATATAAAAATCCAGATGAACCGGAAATATCAAAAGCTTAAACCCCATTTGGATACGACCATCAAGGAACAACGCGTCAGCGACTATATTTATCTGAAAGATCTGGGGATTAACGGCATCGAAGTCAAAGGGAGAAATCTGCAGGTTGCTACCATCGGTATCCGGATTCCTACCAACCAGATGCTGGCCAATGACGCAAAACTTGTCCTCAATGTGAGATACTCCGATAATCTGGATTTTGAAAAATCCTATGTGACGGTTTATATTAACGGTATTCCGTCAGGAAGCCACAGACTCGTCCGGGAATTGCGGAACCGCCATACCATGACTTTTTATGTTCCGGATGAATTGCGGCGTAAGACCTATTTTGACGTCAGGATTGTGTTTGAACTGATACCTGCGGGTATTATCGATTGTAAACGGTATCTGGCCAGTACGCCGTGGGCATATATCATCGAAGATTCCTATTATTTCTTCCCGAAACAGGAGAGGTATCTTAAGCTCCTGAATAATCTGCCGTTCCCCTTCTCCAGAAATGACGATCTGGATCCGACAACCATCGTCATGCCCGACAATCCTACCAGGGACGACTATTGGATCGCCGGGAAAATTGCAGCACTGGCCGGGATCGGCGTGAAAAACAATGAAGGCGTTATTGATGCGGTAAAAGGCTCAAAACTGGGTTCGAAGAGTCAGGTTAACAATTTGGTTATCTTCGGAACTCCGGGAGAAAACAGAGCCATCAAACAGGTCAACAGTTATTTGTGGTTCAAATACAATAAACAGTTTAACACCGTGCTGTCCAATGAAAAGATCGAATTGTTGCCGGAAACGGCAAAAACCGCGACTTTCATGGAGATTAAGACTTCTCCATACAATCATGAAAAAGGGATGATGACCATCACGTCCCTGGATAAGAAGTCGTTGATGGACGCCCTCGTTTATTTGGAGAATGATCGGCGCGGATTTTTGACCGGGGATGCGGCGATCATCAGCAAAGACGGAGAACTGCAGAATTTCAGGTTCCAAAAGGATGAAGACATGCGGCCTGAAGTGAATAAACCGCGGCTCGCCAACAAGAATCTTTGGAATTTACTTAAATTCGCCGTAGCGTTGCTCTTGTTCTTAGGTATCGGCCTTGGTTTCTACCTGTATAAAAATAAAAGGAAAAAGGATTGACAGTCATCCGGCGGGTCTGGAGGTGCCATGGGAAGAAAGTATGTAAAACATGTGCTGGTTATCTTCATTTTCCTGGTTATACCGGGTATTCTGGCGTATTATTGGATTTATGCCGATAAACCCATAAAAGATATGGGAAGGACGGCGGTCGATTTCTCCGGGTACCATTGGGAGCGAACGGCGCTGGAAAGGTTTGTCGACAGACATTTTATCCAAGATGGTTTCGTCCGGACCAATTTGGTCGATACCGAACAGGGGGAACTTGCTTCAGGGGAGGATTTTTTATCCGAATCCGCCGGGCTTTTAATGTTATATTATCTGAAACAGGATGATCGGGAAAAATTCGACAGGGAAGTTCATCTTTTGACGACCCATTTTTTCAATGGAAACCAGCTGTTTAAATGGAGGATTCGTCCCGGGGTCAACCGGGAGACGGTCAATTCTACCGTCGATGACCTGCGAATTGTCAAAGCGTTGTTGCTGGCCGCCGAAAAATGGGGCAGGACGGATTACCGTGTGCTGGCAGCAAAACTCTCAGTCCGGCTGCTCAACCATTGCGTCACGGGAAATGCGCTTAGAGCTTATGACTCGCCGCACAGTCCCGAAGCGCCCTTCGTCTATTACGATTTTGCAGCCATGCAGCGCATGGGAGAGTTTAACCGGAAGTGGTCGACGCTGGCGAAAGTGAATATGGAGAAGATATTACGGCGGCAGATTAAGGGATTGCCTTTGTTTAAAGACGATTGGTTCGCAAAGGATAATGCATTTCCTACGGTGGAAAACCTGATGGTCTTGATGCACTTGTCCGAGGCCGGCGTCAAAGACCCGGAGTCCCTCCAATGGTTGAAGGAACAACTGAAACGGAAAGGGCTGTTCGGGAAATACTCGATGAAAGGGAAGCCCTTAAACTCGGTGGAATCTCCGGCCATCTACGCCATTACGGCGATCATTGCCAAGCTGAACGGTGATGAAGAACTTTATGGTTTGGCTGCGGAACGGCTGAAAGGCATGCAGAATCTGGTTGACGGAGAGTATTACGGTGGATTTATCGACTTGAAACAGCTTTCGGCGTTCTCTTTTGATCAGCTTTTGGCGTTGTTAGCCTATTAACCCACGGACGGTAGAAGGATGAAGATGAGAATTGAAGCGCTTTCCGGACTTAAATTATCGCTGCGATTCCCTGGGAAACTTCTGGCCGGGTGCTTTATCCTGGCCATGGTTGCCGGTTCTTTCGCCCGGGATCCTTTGCATGCTGCCGGATGGTTTTCCCATAAGGCAAGGGATGAAGGGGCGCCCGTTTTATCGGAGGCCCATCAACATAAGGAACAATTGATGAAATATTTCAAGGAAATTTACGGGAAAAAGATTTTAAGCGGCCAACACGTTTCCAAGGGCTTTATGGAAGTGGAAGCCATCGATAAAGTGACCGGAAAAAAACCGGCCATTCTCGGACTGGATTTTATGGATTATTCTCCTTCCCGGGTGGAACGAGGGACCCGAGGGGATGCAACCGAAAGGGCCGTTCAATGGTGGCGCGAGGGCGGATTGGTTACGTTTTGCTGGCATTGGAATGCGCCCACGGGTTTGATTGACCGGGGCCCGGACCGATATTGGTATCAAGGGTATTATACCAGGGCAACCACGTTTAATTTAGAGAAGGCGCTGCGGGATACCAAGTCCAAGGAATATCGGTTAGTGATTCGGGATATTGACGCCATCGCCGAGGAATTGAAGAAGCTCCGGGAAGAAGGGGCTCCGGTGCTGTGGCGGCCGTTGCATGAAGCCTCCGGGGGCTGGTTCTGGTGGGGCAGTAAAGGCCCAAAACCTTATAAAAAATTGTGGCGGCTCATGTATGACCGGATGACGAACCATCACCGGCTGGATAACCTGATCTGGGTATGGAATGGCGAGGATGCCGACTGGTATCCGGGAGATGACGTCGTGGATATCGTCGGAAGAGATTATTATGGAGAAAAGCGGGACTATTCGTCCAGAAAAGAAGAGTTCAGAAAGGTTCAACGTTATGCCAGACGTAAAATGGTAGCCTTAACCGAAACCGGAGTCGTCCCCGATCCGGACCAACTGAAGAAAACGCGTACCCAATGGCTTTGGTTCATGGTATGGTCGGAAGGGTTCGTGCTGAATGGGGATGAATATTCCGAAGAATATACCGAAGCCAAGATGCTCAGGAAGGCATACCATCATGATTACGTGATTACCCGGGATGAATTGCCCCGGTTCAATCGGGACTAATGATTGATAATGCTGATCTTACATAGAAAAGTAGGGATTGCTATGAAAAGAGGTTTCGCTTGGCTTTTTTTGTTCAGCATCGGTTTAATCCTTTGCTTCGCCCACTGGGCGGCGGCCCAATGGTTGCCGGATACCCGGGGCGACCTGTGGTATTATCAGGAAACCTTTTCCGATAAACGGCTTAAAAATAATCAAATTTTAGATAAAAACGGGAAAGTGGTCTGGCGGATCAATACGGCCGAATGGCAGACCAACGCCATCACGGACACCGGGGCGCTGGAACTGGGCGGTGCCCGCTATATGCAACGGGCTGTTCTGGCGGAGGATATCTGGGGGTACAAGCAGGATTATGCCATGGAATTCACACTTAACCTTCAGAAGCTGGGCAATGAGGGCCATTCGGGACGGCCCATCGCCATCATTATCCCGCGGGCCAAAGATGCGCAATTTAATCAATTTTATGCGGTGACCTACTATATGGAAAATACCATATCGAATCTTTTCAAATTCAAGTGGGGCATCGTCAACACGGCGGCGCCGACGAAGATGAAACCGCTGGTGGAAGGGTATTATTTGTTGCGGGAAGACGTGGACTATACCGGCCGGGTGGTTATCCGCAATACGCCGGAAGGGGATGTCCATATCCGTTTTTATATTGACGGGCCCATCAATCCCGCGAAACAATATAAGCCGCTGCTGGAGTATATCGACTCCAGCCCGTATAAAATTACGGCCGGGGTGACCGGACCGGCATTCGGCATGGTGGGCTGGACGGATGCCGCCTGGGGCCTGGCTCCCGTGGTCCGTTATGACAATATCCGCTTGTTCGAGCTCCGTCAGTTTGAAAAATATGAAGTGGAATTGAAGATAAATGTGGAGAATAATCCGAAAGACATTGAAGGCGACGCGGAGTATGATACCGTCAAGTATGTGATCAACAAAGGGATCATGGCGGAATATTCTCCTAATGCCTTCAAGCCCCATGAAAACATTTCGGTGGGGGACTTTCTTAAAGCGCTGGTCATCCTCAAAGAGGGAAAATATCCTGCCGGAACGCCTGTTACAGTTGCCGATTTGATAAAACGCGGTATAGGGCTGGGACTCATCCGGGAAGGTGAGTTTTCCGATTATCGGCAGCCGATAACCCGTTATGACGCAGCGTTGTTGCTGGCCAGATTTTACGGCAATCCGGCGGGAGACAAGACATATTTGACGTTTATCAGGGATTGGGCGGTTATTCCCCAAGAATATCTGCAGGCGGTCCTGTATGCATATTATGAAGGGTATTTGAGATTGGACGACAATCTGGAATTCAACGGGAATCTCCCGATAAGCCGGGCGGAGGCTGCCGCCGTATTCCTCAGGATGCTGGATGCCGGTTACCGGAAAATCAATTACGATTTGGAACTACCCAATATATTATCTAACGGTGCTGTCCTCCAGCGGAATAAGAAGGTCCCGATTTGGGGGAGGGGCGTAACCGGGGATACCATCACGGTACGTTTTAAAAATCAGGTGAAGACGACGGTGGTCAAAAACGGCCACTGGTACGTGGAACTTGATCCGATGCCCCATGGCGGTCCGTACACATTGAAAGTCAATAGTTCGAAAAAGAAGATTACCTTATATAACATTTGGGTCGGGGAAGTATTCGTTATCGCCGGTCAGTCCAACTCGGAGATGTTTTTGGCGGATTGTTACGGCGCCAAAGAAACCCGGAGAAAATTTTATAACAGCACCAGGTTACGGTACTATATGGGCGAAGTCGTCACCTCGGTCCGGCCCCAGTTTAACAGTCAAGGGAACTGGCATCGGGCGGAAGGCTGGGTACTCGACATGTCGCCGGCCATCGGGACCTTCTTTGTGGAAAAGATCCTCGAATTGAATAAAGAATTGTCCCGCGTCACTATCGGAATTATCAAATTGTCATACGGTGGTACGACCATCGAAGCCTTTACGCCTTATTTCATTTTCCAAGAGCAAAATTATGTTCAAAAGGATAATGAGGCCATTGTGTCGGGGTTCTGGAACGGTTACATGGAACCCGTAACGCCCTTTGCAGTCAAAGGAGTCATCTATTATCAGGGAGAGCAAAGCGCTCATCTGGGGTATAAGTATGAACCAAAGCTCAGGGATTATCTGCGGGGAATCCGAACCAAGTTTAAAGATCCCAATTTGCCGGTCATCCTGGTTCAGTTGGCCGGTTACGGGTATAACGATTTTCGGACCGACCTGAACGAGTGGCCGATCATCCGGGGCGTTCAGCAGAGGGTGGCCAATACGACTCCCAATACCGGGCTGGTGACTGCCGTGGACCTGGCGGACCCCGATCCCATCGAAATTCATCCCAGGGAGAAGAAGAAGGTCGGTGAACGGTTGGCCTATCGGGCCATGGAATTGTTTTACGGGAAGCCTTGCGAAAAAAGAAGCGCTGAACTGAGTTTTTGTAAACTTGAAGGGAATAAAGTCATCACCGGCTTCGATTACGATTTCGGCCGGATTTACATTAAAAACAATAACATTGAAAACAGCTTCCAGATCCTTGACCGGCAGGGAATCTGGCAGGATGCCAAGGCCGTGGTGAACAGCGACAACCGTACGGTCACCATTTGGAATGACGATATTGCTGAGCCTTTGGGAGTACGGTATGCCTGGGTGAATTACCCCAATGTTTGCTTGTACAATGCCGTGGATCTTCCGGTCCTGCCGTTCCGCGTGCTTCTCGGCGAGCGGAATACCGGTGAAGCCATGCTGAAGATCTCCAACCATGATTTAAAATCGTATGATGCTATCGTCAATACTACCCGGAGCCATCAGTTCCGGCTGGTCAATGTGATTGATCCGGACACGCTGGTCCATCAATACCCGATAAACGGACAAAGTGCCGGAGATATCATCGAAAAACTGTCCAAACTGGAAAGCGTGCGGGCCCAGGAAGGCACCACCGAAACCGTCATCAAGCTGACGCAGCATGGGCTTTCCGTCGGGGACTGGATCCGAAATGACAGTAAGGGATGGGAAGCCCGCCGGGTCATCCGGGTGATCGATGAAAATACTTTTGTGGTCGATGCTGTCAAAGGGCAGAGCGCCGGCGATGAAATCGCCAAATTCCGATTGGTGGGAAAAGTTGTGGCGGAATGATGCCTATCGGTTGAGAGATGATTAACGGCAGCTTCAATTCAATGGGAAACGAGGTATTATCGTGCGAAAAATACTGATTGTCTTCGGAACGCGTCCGGAAGCCATCAAAATGGCCCCGGTCGTCAAGGAATTTCAGAAAAGGCCGGATATTTTCGATGTAAAGGTCTGTGTGACGGCGCAACACCGTCAAATGCTGGATCAGGTGTTAAAGATTTTTGAGATTGTGCCGGATTATGATTTAAATATCATGCAGCCGGGTCAGGATCTCAACGATGTTACGGCCCGGGTCGTCCTGGGTTTAAGGGATGTTTTGTCCGATTCCCGACCGGATGTGGTGTTGGTTCATGGGGACACCACCACGTCGATGGCCGCCGCACTGGCCGCCTATTATCAGAAAATAGCCGTGGGCCACGTGGAAGCGGGATTAAGGACCAACAATATATATTCGCCGTGGCCTGAGGAGATCAACCGGCAGCTTACGGCGAGAATTGCCCGGTACCATTTCGCTCCGACGGCCAATTCCCGCGTCAATTTGCTGAAAGAGAATATTCCTGCCGAAAATATCGTAATTACCGGGAATACGGTCATCGATGCTTTATTGATGGTGAGTGAGCGCATCAAAAACGACAGGGAATTGGAAACGGCCCTCTGCAACAATTTGGAGAAATGCGGTTATAAGGTGACGGATCGCCGCTTCATTTTGGTGACCGGCCATCGTCGGGAAAATTTTGGGCAAGGGTTTTTAAACATTTGTCATGCACTGCAACAGATTGCCAAGGACAATCCAACGGTGGATATCGTTTATCCTGTGCATATGAATCCCAATGTACGGGGGCCGGTGAATGAAATCTTAAACGGCATCGCCAATGTGTATCTCATTGAACCTTTGGAGTACCAGGAGTTTGTCTATCTGATGAGCCGCTGCTACTTGATTTTGACCGATAGCGGCGGCATTCAGGAAGAAGGCCCCAGCCTGGGCAAGCCGGTGCTGGTGATGCGGGATACGACAGAACGTCCTGAAGCGGTAGAAGCCGGTACCGTGAAACTGGTGGGGACCGATCCCGACAAAATCGTGAAAGAAAGCCAACTGCTCCTGGATTATTCCACGGCATACCTTGAAATGGCCCAAGCACATAACCCTTACGGCGACGGGAAAGCTGCCTTGCGGATCGCCCGATATTTACAGGAAAACTAAGTGAATGTCCAACCAACGGACTTTAACGAAAGGGATGAAGTCATGAGCAGGAACTGGAAAGCTTTTTGGATCGTTGTGTTTCTTCTCTGCACAGCATGGTTTTCTTTGTATGCCGTTGCTGAGGTATCGGAAGATGCGGTCATCAGCGGCAAAGAAGTGCCGGATTTTACGTTGACTGTGCTGAACACGGAGGAAATCGTCACTAAAGAACAATTGTCCGGAAAAGTTTATATTTTGGAGTTTTGGAAAACCACTTGCCCCAAATGCCAGGCGAAAATGGAGCTGCTCCATCATTTGTTCAGCGAGTTCGGCAAAGAAGGCTTGGAGATTATCAGCCTGTCTTTGGATAAAAGTACGGAAGATATCGCGGATTACAGGAAAAATAATTGGCTTATGCCCTGGAAGCATGTATGGTTGGAAGACGGTTGGAACCATCCAATGATTAAAACATTCGAGGTGAAGCGGTTGCCGAGATTGATTATTGTCGGCCCTGACCGTCGCATTATCGGAACCAATTCGGAGCTGGACGATGAGGGTATCAGGCAGCAAATCAAAGAAGTTTTTAATCAAAGGAAGTAGTGTATTTAGTTGTTACATCCGGGAAGGGAGGAAAGCCGGTTGTCTAAATTATCCGTAATCGTTCCTTGTTATAATGAGGAAAAAGCCATACCCATTTTTTATAAGGAATTAATGAATGTCCTTCACCAACTGGACCATGAATTCGAAATTCTGTTTGTGAATGACGGTTCCCAAGACGGGACGCTGCAGGAACTCAAGGTATTGTCGGAGAGGGATCCCAATGTAAAATACCTTTCCTTTTCGCGCAATTTTGGCAAAGAAGCCGCTATGTTGGCGGGAATGCGCCATTCCACCGGGGATTTGGTCGTCATCATGGATGTGGACTTGCAGGATCCGCCGGCGCTTATCCCCCAAATGATTGAGGCGATTGAGAAAGAAAACTATGACTCTGTGGCGACCCGGAGAGTGACGCGCAAAGGGGAACCTTTTTTGCGGAGCCTGTTTGCCAGAATGTTTTATAAAATTATCAATAAAATGTCCAATACGGATATTGTGGACGGCGCTCGTGATTTCCGGATGATGACCCGGCAAATGGTCAACTCCATCCTGGAGATCAATGAATATCACCGTTTCTCCAAAGGGATTTTCGGATGGGTAGGCTATAATACGAAATGGCTGGAGTATGAGAATATTGAAAGAGTGGCCGGGAAAACCAAGTGGTCCTTTTGGAAATTGTTTAAATATGCGATCGACGGAATCGTGGCTTTTTCTACGGTGCCGTTGCGTATGGCATCCCTTTTCGGAGTCCTCTTTTCCTTTGTGGCCTTCGCCATGCTCATTTTTGTCGTGGTGCGCAGGTTGCTGTTCGGCGATCCGGTAGCCGGTTGGGCGTCCCAGGTATGTATCATTTTGTTCACCGGCGGCCTGCAAATGATTTTCCTGGGGATTATCGGGGAGTACCTGTCCAGAACCTATATGGAGGTAAAGGCCAGGCCGCAATATTTTATTAAGGAAAAGAAGCTCCATGGGCCTGGGAATATACTTGGGATATCGGAGCAGAAAAATTAGTGAATTACCATAAATAGGTTGCAAAAAATCGTTGACACTCCCGTTTCTCTGTATTATAATCATATTTGCGTTCAGAAAACGGGCGCACAACTGGAGGGGTTCCCGAGTGGCCAAAGGGGGCAGACTGTAAATCTGTTGGCATTGCCTTCGAAGGTTCAAATCCTTCCCCCTCCACCATTTCAATCAGTTACATCGCGGGGTGGAGCAGCTGGCAGCTCGTCGGGCTCATAACCCGGAGGCCGTAGGTTCAAATCCTACCCCCGCAACCAATTATATGCCCACATAGCTCAGTAGGTAGAGCGCATCCATGGTAAGGATGAGGTCACCAGTTCAATTCTGGTTGTGGGCTCCACTGAAGCAAGAGAACCCGCAAGGGTTTTTATCTTTTATATATCCGAAATCGACCCGGATCGTGAGAAACGATTCGGGTCTTTGACATTTTGGATTTTGTGTCAAAGGTTACGCAGTGCACGGTGCATAGTCACAGTAATCTTCATTCCACGGATTCGGGCGGTTCATACATAATCTCCGTTAATAAGAAGGAATATTTATCTTGATGTAGAATTAAAAGATTATTTCTGTATGATAATAGCTTTAGATTTAAAGGAGGATATCAATTATGGCGAAGCAAAAGTTCGAAAGAACTAAACCCCACGTAAACATTGGGACCATTGGTCACGTAGACCATGGGAAGACGACGACGACAGCAGCGATTACCCTGGTATTATCGAAAGCCGGTCAAGCGAACTTCGTGAAATTCGACGACATCGATAAAGCTCCGGAGGAAAGGGAACGCGGAATCACCATTAACACCGCGCACGTGGAATATGAGACGGCCAACCGTCACTATGCCCACGTAGACTGCCCGGGCCACGCTGACTACGTCAAGAACATGATCACCGGTGCCGCCCAGATGGACGGAGCGATTCTGGTTGTATCGGCAGCAGACGGTCCGATGCCGCAGACCCGGGAACATATTTTGTTGGCCCGTCAGGTCGGCGTGCCGTACATTGTGGTCTGGATGAACAAAGTGGATATGGTGGATGATCCGGAATTGTTGGAACTGGTCGAGATGGAGATTCGGGATCTGTTGAGCCAATACGAATTTCCTGGCGACGAGATTCCGGTGGTACGTGGTTCCGGATTCAAAGCCTTGGAATGCGGTTGTGGCAGCAGAGATTGCCAATGGTGCAAATGCATTTGGGAATTGATGGATGCGGTTGACTCCTATATTCCGACGCCGGAACGTGCGACCGACAAACCGTTCCTGATGCCGGTAGAAGACGTGTTCACCATTACCGGACGTGGAACCGTTGCTACGGGAAGAGTGGAACGTGGAACGGTCAAAGTTGGTGACGAAGTGCAGATCGTCGGATTGTCCGATGAGACGAAGAAGACCGTCATTACGGGCGTAGAGATGTTCCGGAAAGTGTTGGATCAGGCGGTAGCCGGAGACAACATTGGTGTGTTGTTACGTGGAATTGAGCGGAAAGACATTGAACGGGGTCAAGTATTGGCGAAACCGGGTTCCATCACCCCGCACACCAAGTTTGAAGGAGAAGTATACGTATTGACCAAAGAAGAAGGTGGACGTCATACTCCGTTCTTCAATGGATACCGTCCGCAGTTCTACTTCCGGACCACCGACGTGACGGGCGTGGCCAATCTTCCGGAAGGTGTGGAGATGGTAATGCCTGGGGACAACATTAAGATGACCATTGAGCTGATTACTCCGATTGCTATGGAAGAAGGCTTACGGTTCGCCATCCGTGAAGGTGGCCATACCGTTGGTGCCGGTGTTGTGACCAAGATTATTGAATAATAACCAGAGTAATGAGCTAAAGTAATGAGGGGCGGACTCATCCGCCCCTTTTTGTTGTAATGGAGCGTTGGGTATTAGATACTAGATACTAGGTACTGGGTACTGGGCGCTGCTTTGAAAATACAGAATATAAAAGTAAAATCTTGAGGTATGTCACATCCTTCTTCTTTAGGAGAGAGCAGAAGCGAGATCCGGTTGGCATTGGCAGCTTATCCTGTAATGACTGTGCACTGTGTACCGTGAACTTGTACCCGAAGAAAAAATCTCTTTGAATCCCTAGAACCCCCAATCCTAAGCGTTATGTTTAAATCAGAAAATCTTCTTGACACATTCATGCCGTTGTGGTAAATTTTATAAGTGATTTACTGATCCAGAGGATCTTATTTTTTTCGCCTTTTTTTAGGGAAAGTAAGCTGTTTGGCGCGATATAGGAGGTGGCTGTCATGCGTGAAGGCATTACTTTAGCTTGCGAGGAATGCAAAAACCGGAACTACCGGACCACTAAAAATAAGAAAAACAACCCGGAACGTTTGGAGTTAAAGAAGTACTGTAAATTCTGTCGGAAAGAGACACCTCATAAAGAAACCCGGTAACTTGCAGGCTTATGACGTGATCTTTCATGGTGCGGTTTTGGAGTATATATTGAAGAGGTGAGGATGGATGCAGTCCACCACCAAAAAAGAGGTTGGATTTCAGGGGATTTCGAAGTTTTTCCGGAATGTCCAGGCTGAGCTGAAGAAGGTGAACTGGCCCAACCGTAAGGAATTGACGACCTACACCATTGTAGTTATTGTAACCGTTTTGGTTCTCGCGGTAGTCATTTTCTTCTGGGACAGTTTGCTGACGTTGTTCTTTAATTTGTTAGGATTCTATCAGTAGTGAGGGAAAAGGATGGAGCAGAATTGGTATGTTATTCATACCTATTCCGGATATGAGAATAAAGTAAAGGCCAACCTGGAACGTAGGGTTGAATCCATGGGTATGGAAGATAAAATTTTCCGTATCCTTGTACCTACCGAGGAAGAATTCGAAATTCGGGATGGTAAACGAAAGATTACGAAAAAGAAGGTCTTTCCGGGATATGTGTTGGTGGAAATGATTCTTACCGACGATTCGTGGTATGTCGTCCGCAATACCCCGGGAGTGACCGGATTTGTCGGTTCGGGTTCAAAGCCGGTTCCGTTGCGGGAAGAAGAAGTGAAAATGATCCTGCATCAAATGGGTTATGAAGAACCCAAGGTTAAGTTGGATTTTGAAGTCGGTGAAGCGGTCAAAGTGATTCGGGGGCCCTTCGAAAACTTTTCCGGTGTGATTGAGGATATTAATCCGGAAAAGGGGAAGATAAAAGTGATGGTTTCCATGTTTGGTCGGGAAACCCCTGTTGAGCTTGACTATCACCAGATTGAGAAGTTACAATAAATTACATGGTTTTTAAAAGTGAGTGGGAGGGGCATAGACCCGTTAATACCACATATAAAGGTGAGGAGGTGAAGGGCAATGGCTAAGAAGATTACGGGGATTATCAAATTGCAGGTTCCGGCTGGTAAAGCAAATCCGGCACCGCCCGTAGGCCCTGCCCTGGGACAGCACGGCGTTAACATTATGGAATTTTGTAAATCCTTCAACGAACGGACGGCCAATCAAGCCGGTATGATTATTCCGGTTGTGATTACCGTTTATGAAGACCGTTCATTTACGTTTATCTGCAAAACCCCGCCAGTTCCTGTATTGTTGAAGAAAGCGCTCAACATTGAAAAAGGTTCTGGAGTGCCCCAGCGCGATAAGGTTGGTACCATCAGTAAAGCCAAAGTTCGCGAAATTGCTGAATTGAAAATGGCTGATCTGAATGCGTCCAGCATCGAAGCAGCCATGAGCATGGTTGCCGGAACCGCGCGGAGCATGGGCATTGTTGTTCAAGACTAACAGTGGCTCATGGTGGGAGGATGTCATCCGTTATTACCACGAGGCATTTGCGACGGATCGCATCATCTTTGATGTGACGCCCTCGTAGGTGCTTGACAAAGGAGGAAGAAGTATGCCGAAACATGGCAAAAGATATCAGGAAGCTCTTAAGACGTTTGAAAAAAACAAGCTGTATGAGCCGGCTGAAGCGTTAAACTTAATCAAAAATATGCCCAAAACTAAGTTTGACGAGACGGTCGAAGTCTCTATCCGTTTAGGCGTTGACCCGCGCCATGCCGATCAACAAATCCGTGGTGCGGTTGTATTGCCTCACGGAACCGGCCGTTCGGTGCGGGTGGCCGTATTCGCCAAAGGTGAAAAAGCCAAGGAAGCCCAGGAAGCCGGCGCTGATAAAGTGGGTGCTGATGATTTGGTGGCTGAAATTCAAAACGGCGTCATCGACTTTGATGTGGCCGTTGCCACTCCGGATATGATGGGTACCGTGGGTAAATTGGGTAAAATCCTCGGGCCGAAAGGTTTGATGCCGAACCCGAAAACCGGTACGGTCACGTTTGAAGTGGCTAAAGCGGTTCAGGAGATTAAAGCCGGTAAAGTGGAATACCGCGTTGACAAAACCGGTATCGTCCATGTTCCCATCGGAAAAGTTTCCTTTGAAACCGAAAAATTGCTTGGTAACTTCCGGACGCTCATGGATGTTATCGTCAAAGCGAAACCGGCATCCGCCAAAGGGACCTATATCAAGAGTGTTGTCCTGTCTTCGACGATGGGCCCCGGCGTGAAAGTTGCTCCGCATTTGGCGACCCAAGCCTAATTCGGAAGTTTGGTTACAATATACGAAAGATAAGCCATAGACAGCAGGTGTCTTCGGACATAATGGGAAACCGCCTGCCGAGGCTGGAAGTAGTTGCATGGGTGCATCATGTTTTCGTGTCATGCCAACAAGACCTCCAGTATGTCTATGGAGGTCTTTTCTATTGAGTAACAATTGAATTCAAAATTACCGCAACACGCTATGAAGTTCATTTTAAGGAGGTGTAAAGATGGCAAGACCAGAAAAGGAAGCCATAGTCAGTGAGGTACAGGAAAAATTACAACGTTCCAAAACGGTTATTCTTGCGGACTATCGTGGCTTAAACGTCGAAGAAGTGACTGCACTGCGGAAGAAAATGCGTGAAGCCGGTGTGGAGTACAAAGTTATCAAAAACACCATGACCAGCCGTGCAGCCCGGGCCGCAAACATTGAAGGATTGGATCAATATTTGACGGGACCTACGGCTTTGGCATTCGATTACAACGATTATGTTTCCGCTGCCAAGATTCTGACCGAATTTGCCAAAGACCATAAAAACCTGGAGTTAAAGGCCGGTATTTTAGACGGAAAAGTAATTGATCTGAATTCTGTCAAAGCTTTGGCCGATCTGCCTTCCCGGGAAGTGCTTCTCGGCAAATTGGTCGGTATGTTCCAGGCTCCGCTGCGTGGAATGGTTACCGTGCTTGCAGGTCCGTTGCGTAACTTTGCTTACGCTGTGGAAGCGGTTCGGAAACAGAAAGCCGGCGAATGATTTAATAAGTCTTTGTTGCTGACTTATAGCCAGCTTTAATACCCAATGAAAACGAAAATGAATAATAAATTTTGAGGAGGATTATAAGAATGTCTAAAGTGAATGAAGTTTTGGAAATCGTTAAAGGTATGACCGTATTGGAATTAAACGAACTGGTAAAAGCCTTTGAAGAAGAATTTGGTGTATCCGCTGCTGCTCCTGTGGCTGTGGCTGCTGCTCCGGTTGCCGGTGCCGCTGCGCCTGCTGCAGAAGAGAAAACCGAATTTGATGTGGTTCTGGCCAATGCCGGTGCTCAAAAAATCCAAGTTATTAAAGTTGTCCGTGAAGCTACCGGCCTCGGCTTGAAAGAAGCCAAAGATATGGTTGACAACGCACCGAAAGTTGTTAAACAAGGCCTCTCCAAAGCTGATGCTGAAGCATTGAAAGCTAAACTTGAAGAAGCCGGCGCTACTGTCGAATTGAAGTAAGCGATGCTGCTCTTCGAAGAGGGGTTGAAAACGTTCGACCCCTCTTAAATTTTTCTTGACAGGGCAAAAACGCTGTGATATTATTAAAAAATGCTGAAGTTGGTATAATTTTGTTAAGTTTTCCAAATGATTTAAATAATATTGAGGATTGTGGGCTGAGTTTTTCTGAAACGTTTGAGATAGCTACAATTTAATCCCCCAATTGTATAAGCGAGGATAACTGTGTTACCTTGCTTTTATCTGTTTATAGAACTTGGTCCCCAAAAATTCTGAAGAGGTGAGTCACTTGCAAAGTCTTCGAAAAGAAAGACGCGAACGCGTAAATTTCGGCAAGATAGAAGAGATCTTGGATATGCCGAATTTAATAGAAATTCAGCAAAAATCATATCAATGGTTTTTGGATGAAGGTCTACGGGAAATGTTCAAGGATATTTCGCCGATTCAGGACTTTACCGGGAACCTGGTTTTGGAGTTTATCGATTACGCATTGGGTGAGCCCAAATATTCCGTTGAAGAATGTAAGGAACGCGATGCGACCTATGCGGCTCCGCTGAAGGTTAAGGCGCGTTTGATTAATAAAGATACCGGCGAAGTTAAAGAGCAGGAAGTTTTTATGGGTGATTTCCCGTTGATGACCGAGAAAGGAACTTTTATCATCAACGGGGCGGAACGGGTCATCGTCAGTCAGTTGGTGCGTTCGCCGGGCGTTTATTTTAGCCGTACCCAGGATACTACAGGTAAATATCTCTATTCCGCCAGCATCATCCCGAACCGGGGGGCTTGGTTGGAATTTGAGTTTGATTCCAACGACGTGTTGTATGTCCGGATCGACCGAACTCGGAAGATTCCGGTGACCATTTTACTTAAAGCGCTGGGCCTTGGCAATAATTATGAATTGAACGAATTATTCGGCTCCAAAGAAAGCATCAAAAATACGTTGGAGCGCGACAATACTCAAAATGCCGAGGAAGCTCTCATTGAGATCTATAAGCGTTTGCGCCCGGGAGAGCCGCCGACGGTTGACAGTGCCCGGTCTCTCTTCGAAACTCTGTTCTTTGACCCGAAACGGTATGATTTGGCGGCGGTTGGGCGTTATAAGATCAACAAAAAGCTCAATCCGTCCACTGTTTCGGTGAAAGATGTCCGCCTGAATATGGATTCGGCCGGGAACGAAGTTTTGCCTGAAGGCGAAGTTTTGAAAGTCCTGACCAAAGAAGATGTGGCCGAAGTGGTGAAATACTTACTGAATTTGTTGGACGGCGAAGGAGAGATCGACGACATCGACCATCTGGGTAACCGCCGTTTGAAATCCGTCGGTGAATTGCTGCAAAATCAATTCCGGATCGGATTGTCGCGGATGGAGAGGGTCGTCCGTGAGCGGATGACCATTCAGGATGTGGAAGTGATTACGCCGCAGGCGTTAATCAATATCCGTCCGGTGGTGGCTGCCATCAAAGAGTTCTTTGGTTCCAGCCAGTTGTCTCAATTTATGGACCAGACTAACCCGTTGGCTGAACTTACCCATAAGCGGCGTCTGTCGGCTCTGGGGCCGGGCGGTCTGTCACGGGAACGGGCCGGCTTTGAAGTCCGGGACGTCCATCACTCCCACTATGGCCGGATGTGTCCCATTGAAACGCCTGAAGGTCCCAACATCGGTTTGATCGGTTCGTTGACTACCTTTGCCCGGATTAACGAGTTCGGCTTCATCGAGACGCCGTATCGACGGGTGGTTGACGGCAAAGTGACCGACGAGATTCTGTATTTGACTGCTGATGAGGAAGATAAATTCGTTATTGCCCAGGCTAACGAGCCGTTTGATCCGGAAACCCGGGAGTTCATTCATAGCCGTGTTTCCATTCGGCACCGGGATGATATCCGCGAGGTTCCCAGCAATCAGGTGCAATTGATGGACGTTTCCCCGAAACAGCTGGTCAGTATCGCCACGGCGCTCATTCCGTTCCTGGAGAATGACGACGCCAACCGGGCGTTGATGGGTTCCAATATGCAACGTCAGGCGGTGCCGCTGTTGCGGACGGAAGCCCCTTATGTGGGGACCGGAATGGAATATAAGGCTGCGGTGGATTCCGGCGTTGTGGTCTTGGCCAAGAATTCCGGCGTGGTTCAAAAGGTGACGGCCGATGAGATTCGGATCAAAACCGACGACGGAAAAGTCGATGTCTATAAATTACTGAAATTTAAACGATCCAACCAGGGAACATGCATCAATCAAAAACCTATCGTCTTTGAAGGGGATTATGTGGAAAAAGGCGATGTTATCGCCGACGGTCCTTCCACTGACCATGGTGAACTGGCTTTAGGCCGAAATGTCCTGGTGGCTTATATGCCTTGGGAAGGCTATAACTATGAAGACGCCATTCTCATCAGCGAAAAGCTGGTGTATGAAGATGTATTTACCTCGATTCACATTGAAGAGTACGAGGCAGAAGCCCGTGACACCAAGCTCGGCGCCGAAGAGATCACCCGGGATATTCCCAATGTGGGCGAAGGTGCTTTGGATGATCTGGATGAGAACGGCATTATCCGAATCGGTGCCGAAGTCCGTCCCGGTGACATTCTGGTCGGTAAGGTGACTCCGAAAGGCGAAACCGAGTTAACGGCAGAAGAGCGATTACTCCGGGCCATCTTCGGTGAAAAAGCCCGCGAAGTGCGGGATACATCGCTTCGCGTACCCCACGGCGAATCCGGCCGGGTTGTGGACGTGAAAGTATTTTCCCGCGAAAACGGCGATGAACTGGCTCCGGGCGTAAACCGTTTAGTCCGTGTGTATATCGCTCAAAAGCGGAAGATTTCCGAAGGGGATAAGATGGCCGGGCGGCACGGTAACAAGGGCGTTATCGCTAAGATTCTCCCAGTGGAAGATATGCCGTTCCTGCCGGACGGCACTCCGGTGGAGATCGTCTTGAATCCGTTGGGCGTGCCGTCTCGTATGAATATCGGTCAAATCTTGGAGACCCATCTGGGTTGGGCTGCCCAGGCCTTGGGAATCCGGGTGGCGACGCCGGTATTTAACGGGGCTACCGAAGAAGACATTATGCAAATGTGGGAGAAGGCAGGCCTGCCGGAAAACGGGAAAACCGTATTGTACGACGGGCGTACCGGCGAACCCTTCGATCAGAAAGTTACGGTAGGATATACCTATATGTTAAAATTGGCTCACTTGGTTGACGACAAGATCCATGCCCGTTCCACAGGTCCGTACTCTCTCGTTACGCAGCAACCGTTGGGTGGTAAAGCCCAGTTCGGTGGGCAGCGCTTCGGTGAGATGGAGGTTTGGGCTTTGGAAGCTTATGGTGCAGCCTATACCCTTCAAGAGTTGCTTACCGTCAAATCCGACGATGTTATCGGCCGGGTGAAGACGTACGAAGCCATCGTTAAAGGGGAAAACATTCCGGAACCCGGAGTTCCCGAATCCTTCAAGGTTTTGATTAAGGAACTTCAAAGTCTGGGTCTGGATATTAAAGTCTTAACTGAAGAGGCTGAAGAAGTCCAAATCAAGGATGAAGACGACGATGTCAAAGAGATGGCCAAAGAGTTGGGTCTGGAAATTGAAGCGCCTCAAGATGTCGTCTATGAAGAAGCCGAAGAAACCGAAAGTTTTGAGTCGGATGATGACGAATTGTTCGAGGAGAACTTTGAGGATGATTTTTCGGAAGAGAGCCTGAGTTAAATTAGGCAATGAATGACCGAATTTTAAGGAGGGGAATTCTTTGCTGGATGCTAACAATTTCGATGCCATTAAAATCGGATTAGCTTCTCCCGAGCAGATAAGGGCATGGTCGAGCGGAGAAGTCAAAAAGCCGGAGACCATTAACTACCGCACGTTAAAACCTGAGCGTGAAGGGTTGTTTTGCGAAAAGATCTTCGGTCCGCAACGGGACTGGGAATGCCATTGCGGTAAATATAAACGGGTTCGGTATAAAGGAATTATCTGTGACCGCTGCGGTGTGGAAGTCACCCGTTCCAAAGTGAGACGGGAACGTCTGGGACATATTGAACTTGCCGCCCCGGTCTCCCATATCTGGTATTTTAAAGGGATTCCCAGCCGGATGGGGCTTTTACTGGATATGTCCCCCCGTCATCTGGAAAAGGTCCTTTACTTTGCGTCCTATGTCGTGATCGACAGCGGTAACACTCCGTTATTGAAGAAACAGCTGTTGTCCGAGAACGAATACAGGGAAGCCCGGGAAAAATACGGGAATGAGTTTAAAGCCTTGATGGGCGCCGAGGCCATCAAGATTTTGCTGGAAGAGATCGATTTGGACAAATTGTCCGCCGAGTTGAAAAAGGAAGTCCGGGAAGTCAGCGGGCAACGCCGCGTGCGGGCCATCCGCCGTTTGGAAGTGGTGGAAGCCTTCCGGAAGTCCGGAAGTCGGCCGGAATGGATGATTATGGACGTTATTCCGGTGATTCCGCCGGAGCTCCGTCCCATGGTCCAGTTGGATGGCGGCCGCTTCGCCACCTCTGACTTGAACGATCTCTACCGCCGGGTCATCAACCGAAACAACCGCCTGAAACGGCTTTTGGAGTTGGGGGCCCCGGATATCATCGTCCGTAATGAAAAACGGATGCTTCAAGAAGCGGTGGATGCCCTCATCGATAACGGCCGCCGTGGCCGCCCGGTTACCGGACCGGGGAATCGTCCTCTGAAATCCTTAAGTGACATGCTCAAGGGGAAACAAGGTCGGTTCCGTCAAAATCTTTTGGGTAAACGGGTCGACTATTCCGGGCGTTCGGTCATTGTGGTCGGTCCGGAACTGAAGTTGCATCAATGCGGTCTTCCGAAAGAGATGGCATTGGAATTGTTCAAGCCGTTCGTGATGAAACGCCTGGTGGATCTGGGCTATGTTCACAATATCAAAAGCGCCAAACGGATGGTGGAACGGGTCAAGACGGAAGTCTGGGACGTTCTCGAAGAAGTCATTCATGAACATCCGGTCTTGTTAAACCGTGCCCCGACCCTGCATCGTCTGGGAATTCAGGCGTTTGAGCCGGTATTGGTTGAAGGCCGCGCCATTCAGATTCACCCGTTGGTATGTACCGCTTACAACGCAGACTTCGACGGCGACCAAATGGCGGTGCACGTGCCGTTGTCCACCGAAGCCCAGGCTGAGGCCAGAATTTTAATGCTGTCAGCCCATAATATTCTGTCGCCGGCCAACGGGCGCCCCATTGCCACACCGACCCAGGATATGGTTTTGGGATGTTACTATTTGACCATTATGTATGAAGGGGCTATCGGCGAAGGAAAAGTCTTTGACAATCCCAACGACGTGATGGCCGCCTATAACGCCGGAGCGGTGGACCTCCATGCGAAGATTCGTTACCGGATCAACGGAAAAGAGCTCGAAACCACTCCGGGACGGGTGATCTTCAATGATCAGGTCAGATTGGATTTGGATCCCGATCCGGTGGAGAACTTTAAGTTGACCAACTGTGTTATCGACCGGGGCAAACTTGGCCAATTGGTCGGTAAATGCGCCCGGGTTCACAGCGTGGCTAAGACCGCTGAGATTTTGGACCAAATTAAACGTCTTGGGTTCCGTTTCGCCACCCAATCCGGTACCACCATCGGCATCAGCGACATTACGGTGCCGAAGGAGAAGAAGCGTATTCTGGCCGAAGCTGAACTCCAGGTTGAACAAGTTGACGAACAATATCGCCGTGGCTTGATTACCGGGGATGAACGGTATCAAATGTTCATCGATATTTGGACCAAAGCCAAAGAAGAAGTCACTTCGGTAATGAATAAATCCATGGATAAACTGCATAATCCGGTCTACATGATGTCCATTTCCGGAGCCCGCGGTAACCCCGCCCAGTTGTCACAGCTTGCCGGTATGCGCGGATTGATGACCGACCCCTCCGGACGGATTATCGACTTGCCGATTCGGGCCAGTTTCCGTGAAGGGTTGACGGTTTTGGAATTCTTCATTTCAACTCACGGTGCCCGGAAAGGTTTGGCCGACACCGCATTGCGGACGGCGGATTCCGGATATCTGACCCGGCGTTTGGTGGACGTCGCCCAGGACGTGATCGTCCGCGAAGAAGACTGCGGCACCACCGAAGGCATCCTGGTCGGTGCGATTATGGACGGCAATGAAGAAATTGAGAAATTGAAAGAACGGATTATCGGACGGATCGCTGCGGAAGATATTTATGATCCGAATACCAAAGAATTGCTGGTTGGTATCAATCAGGAAATTGACGAGGAAGCGGCTGAGCGGATTGAAAAAGCCGGCATCAAAGAGGTCCTCATCCGTTCGGTATTGACTTGCCGCAGCCGATATGGTGTTTGCATCAAATGTTACGGACGGAACCTGGCCACCGGTAAGATGGTGGATGTGGGTGAAGCGGTTGGTATCATTGCCGCCCAGTCCATCGGTGAGCCCGGAACCCAGTTGACCATGAGAACGTTCCATACCGGTGGCGTGGCTGCAGCCGACGATATTACCCAAGGTCTTCCCCGGGTTGAAGAGCTTTTCGAAGCCCGGAAGCCGAAAGGGCAGGCCATCGTCAATGAAATTGACGGTATTTGCAAGATCAGCGAGGTTAAAGGCGTGCGTCGGGTGACCGTGACTGCGGACGACGGGGAAGAACGGGTTTATCAAATACCGTACGGTTCCCGTTTGCGGGTGAAGGAAGGCCAACAGGTCCAAGCGGGCGACTTATTGACCGACGGTTCGGCCAATCCGCATGATATCTTGAAAGTCAAGGGCGTTCACGGCGTCCAGGCCTATCTGGTTCAGGAAGTTCAAAATGTCTACCGTTCCCAGGGCGTTTGGATCAATGACAAGCATATTGAAGTTACCGTCCGGCAGATGTTGCGGAAACGGAAAGTGGAAAACGCCGGAGATACAGACTTACTCCCCGGCGGCCTGGTGGACGTTTTCGAACTCGAAGAGGAAAATCAACGGGTTCTTGCGGAAGGCGGCGAACCGGCCACTGCCAAACCGGTGTTGCTCGGTATCACCAAGGCATCGCTGGCGACCGAAAGTTTCCTGTCAGCCGCTTCGTTCCAGGAAACCACCAGAGTTTTGACGGAAGCCTCTATCAAAGGTAAAACCGATCCGCTTCTCGGCTTGAAGGAGAACGTCATCATCGGAAAACTGATCCCGGCCGGAACGGGCATGTCCCGCTATCGAAATGTTAAAATCGTTAGCGAATGACGATAAACCATAAAGATTTTAAAAAATGCAGTATCGAATATTTCGATGCTGCATTTTATTATTTTTTAAGCACTTACCTCGGAAAACGAAAATTTTACAAAAATTTTCAAAAAAGACATTCCAATATTTGTCATTATATGTTAAAATTTGGTTACACGACAGTAACGAAACCGTAACGAAAAGAGGTCGGAGGAAAAACTGTTCGGCACAATTGATCCTTCCTATTAAATGAACCGGCTTCTATTGTCATGATCAATGGAGGCTGTTTTTCCCTAAAGATTTTATCTATAAACGCTTTATAGCCAATTATGCTGCGGCTTCATCAGGTTTTATTCAGCTTGGCGTTGGATGGTAGCAATTGGCTTTAGATAGATTTTTTCATCCTCAAAAGAAAGGAGGGTAGTGGTTGACAGTCCGGAAAGACGGACAAGCATCTTAGGGAAAAATAAAAAATTTAAAGGAGGGTTTCAATTATGAGAAAACAGTTGGTTCCTGTTTTAATGCTCTTGTTGGTTTCTTTAATCGTGATGGCTGCAGTTAATGCTGCGACGATTACCATTACTGACACCATTGTGGTGAAAGCCGGCCAAACCTACGATGGTAAAGGAAATACCATTGTGGCTAAGGGAATGGGTGACGGTAGTCAAAATGAAAACCAAAAACCCATTTTCAAGCTGGAAAACGGTGCGAATTTGAAAAATGTCATTATCGGTCAACCGGCTTGCGACGGGATTCATGCCTATGGAAACAATACCGTCACTAATGTCAAATGCGATGATGTCGGCGAAGATTTCTTTACCGTTAAAGGCGGGGACAGCGCCAATGCCGGTACCATCGTTGTCGACGGCGGCTATGCCAACAAAGGCGAGGACAAGATCTTCCAGGTGAATGCCCCCTGTACGCTGAAGATCAGCAACTTCAGTTCCGACGGGATGGGGAAATTTGTCCGTCAAAACGGCGGAAAAACATGGAAGATGACCTTGTATCTGACCAATGTCAGGTTGAATAATGTGAAAGAAGCCGTCTGGAGATCCGATTCCAGTTCATCCCGGGTGTACTACCGGAACCTGACGGTTACCAATTTCAAAGGTTCCAAGGGTTGGTGGTACGGACGGGATTCGCAGGTATCGCCCTATTAATGTCCCGGCCTATCATAAAGTCCCCCCAAGGCGCGCAGTCATGCGCGCCTCCGTTATCTTTTAAGCCAAGTTATCCAAATATTGTTGACGAAAGGAGAATGTCGATGAAAAAAAAGATATGGTTATTCGGTATCGCTTTTTTGGCGGCAGTCGGTTGCGTCGGACTAATTCTCGACATGGCGTCGGGAATCAGGCAGCGCTCATCGGACATTTCCGAGGAATGGGTGGGGAGTTTAGGCGATGCCTATGAAACGGTGGACTCCATCAAAATCAGCCGGGACGGAAAACATATTTCCTATATCGAACAGCGGGGAGACAAACAGGTGCTGGTGATCGACGGCAAAGCCGGGCCGGCTTATGACAGCATCATGATTGGTTCGCCGTATTTCAGTCCTGACAGCCAACGGGTTGCTTGTGTGGCGCAACGCGGTGATCAATGGACTGTGGTGGTGGACGGGGAGGAAATGGGATGGTATGACGGGATCAATACCACGCCGACTTTTAGTCCGGACAGTCGACGGTTAGCATTCGGAGTGCGGGTCGGAGAAAAGCGATTCGTCATCGTCGACGGCCGGGCCGAACCGCTGCAATTCCAATTTTTAGGCAATATTCTGGAATTCAGCCCGGATAGCCGGAGTTTGGCGTATACCGCCCAAGTGAATGAGGATGAATGGGTGGTGGTCCATGACGGTCGGGTAAGTCAAGCCTATCATGAGATTTTGTTCCTGACCTTCAGTCCGAACAGCCGCCACCTGGCCTATTCCGCCCGCCGGGGTAAGCGGTATGTTGTGGTCAAAGACGGTGTCGAAGGGAAACATTACGACGGGATATTGGAGAGCACGCCTATTTTCAGTCCCGACAGCAAGCGTTTGGCCTATGTTGCCAAGGTGGGAAATGCCCGGATGGTGGTGGTGGACGGTGAAGAAGGGCAGCCGTACGACGGGATCGGCAAATATACGTTGTGCTTCAGCCCGGACAACCAACATGTGGTTTATGCGGCCCAAAAAGGCGAAAAATGGATGGTAGTGACCGACGGCCGGGAGGGGCCAGCGTATGATGGCATCGGCAACACGTTGATATTTAGTCCGGACAGCAAAAGAATGGCTTATACTGCCGCATTGCGAAATAAATGGACGGTGGTGGCCGACGGGAAACCCGGTTTGCTGTATGACGGGATTGGCATGGGGACACCGCTTTTTAGCTCTGATAGCAAGCGTTTGGCCTATGTGGCTTTGAAGGGGAAAAGACAATGCGTTATCGTTGACGGGAAAGAAGAGAAGACCTATGACGGTATCATCGAAAATACGTTGACGTTCAGTCCGGACGGCCGTCATATTGCCTATGCGGCCCAGGCTGCTGAGAAACAGTTTGTGGTGAAGAACGGCCGGGAACAGAAAAAGTATGATGTTATCGTCTCGGCGCCGAAGTTCAGTAAGGACGGAAAATGGATGGCCTATTCGGTCCAGGAAGGATCTCAATGGATGATTGTGACCAATCAAAAAGAAGGCGTGCGATATGACGGGGGTATCATCAGCGAAGAGGAGGATGGGACCATTTTCAATGAGCCGGGTAGTTTTCAATATTATGGATTTAAGATGAAACATATTTACCGGGTTGTTGAAAAGTTGTTGTGAACGACCGAGCGGCGCGGATTGCCTTGGGGAAACGGGGTGACGGTTAATGGCATTTAACGGGAAGATGTCAACGGTAATGTTGATCACATTGATGATTACGACATGCGCCACCATTACATTCGGCCAGGACAACCCCGCTTCGGGAGAAGCGGTTGCCGCCCGGATCGATTTTGTAAAAGAGGATTTAATTAAAGTATTGCACTTCTTAAGTGCGATGGCCGGATATGATCTGGTTATTGCGCCGGACGTCAGCGGAGAGGTTACCGTCTCGCTGACCGATATCAGTTACAAAGAAGCATTGAAGATAGTGGTCCAATCTCAGGGATATGTCTATGAACAGGAAAGCAAGATAGTTTATGTGCAAAAACCGGGGCAAAAGGCAACGGATCAGGAGAATATCGTCTTTTTCAAGGTTCATTACGGAGATCCCAAAGCATTGTCGGAGTTAATGGCGCGAACCCTCCGTGCGGAAGGCCAAATTTTCTGCGATGAACGGGGCCGGATGATCGTTGTCAAGGGTTCCAAGACTTTAGTCCAACAGGTCCGGACGATGCTCGAAACCTTGGACAAAAAGATGCCTCAAATCACTGTCGAGGTCAAAGTTATCGCCGTAAGCACCACGGCTTTGCGTAAAATTGGCATGGAAGTGCTTAAAGATGAGAAAAATATGCTCAATTGGGGGGAAACCTCGTCGGGAGTTCAGATTGTGTTGGAGATGGTTAAAAGCGGGAAGAATTGGAATGCTATCTTTAAAAGCATGATCAGTAACGGGCAAGCCCGCCTGATCAGCGCTCCTTCGGTGTCGACCATGAACGGGCAGGAGTCTTCCATTATTATTGCCGATCAAATACCGATTGAAACGTCGGACGAAGATGGCAATATTAATGTAAGTTATGTGGACGTGGGAATTAAGCTATTGTTTACGCCGGTGGTGCAACGGGGCGATGAATTGTTTATTGATCTCAATACTCAGGTCAGCTCTTTGGGCGACAAAATGGGAAGCAGTTATAAGATTATTAATAAGGAAGTGAAATCCCGCATTCAGGCAAAAATCGGCGAAACCGTATTTTTGGGCGGTTTAATCAGTCAGGAAGAACAGGTCAATACGTCAAAAGTCCCGTTATTGGGCGATATACCGATTATCAGGAAGATTTTCAGCACCGAATATAAACAGCGGCTGGATAACGAACTCATCGTGATGTTGACTCCCCGGTGGACCGATATGGTTGAAAATCCAAATATAGAACCGATTGACATCCAACGGTAAAAAGCGTATATTTTTTATTGCTGCCGCCATTTTGTATACGGATATCTTATTTTTGAAAAAGTGGTTAAAAAGTGAGTGGATATGCCGTTTTGCCCAAACATTTTTCTTGACACCTAATATTATGGGTGCTAAAATATAAAAGTGTCTTATTACCAGGTTTTACTTTGTCATGGGAAAATGTGAGTGGTGAAGGTTTTGGCGGACGTTGACTTAAACCTAATTAAGAACAGTAAAAACAAACTGATTGGGTTGAAACAAACGTTAAGGGCTATCCAACAAGATGTTGTCAAAACGGTATACTATGCCAATGACATTGAAGACCACGTATTGAAGAAAATATCCGAAGCATGCCTTCAAAAACAGATCCCGTTGACCGCTGTGGGATGCGGACGGGAAGAACTGGGCAGGGCCTGTCAAATTGAAGTAGGTGCGGCAGTAGTCGCGATACTAAAATAGAGATGAGCTGTATTACTTGGAAGGAGGTGGCGGTTAATGCCAACAATTAATCAATTGATTCGTCACGGCCGGGAGGTTATTACCAAAAAGAGCACTGCTCCGGCGTTGGGGTGGTCCTATAACGTAAACAAAGAGCAGATGATCAAAACCAACGGCAGCCCTCAAAAGCGGGGTGTCTGTACGCGTGTGTCCACGGTTACTCCTAAAAAACCGAATTCTGCTTTGCGTAAAGTTGCCAGGGTTCGTTTGACCAATCGCATGGAAGTCACTGCGTATATTCCCGGGGAAGGTCATAACCTTCAAGAGCACTCCGTGGTTTTGATCAGAGGTGGTCGTGTTAAGGACCTTCCTGGCGTTCGTTACCATATCATTCGCGGGACCCTCGATGCTGCCGGCGTTCAAAACCGGAAACAAGGGCGGTCCAAGTATGGTGCGAAGCGGCCCAAAGCAGCCGCAGCCAAGAAGAAGTAAGGGGGTATTTTTGTGCCGCGTCGTGGCTTTGTTTCAAAAAAAGAAGTAGTATTAGATCCGATTTATGGTAATGCTCAAGCCGCCAAAATGATCAACCGTCTGATGATTGACGGAAAAAAAGGCGTTGCTGAGACCATTTTCTACAAAGCAATGGAAATTGTCGCTGAAAAATCCGGCAAGGACCCGATTGAAGTCTTCGAGACTGCCTTGAAAAATGTGATGCCTGTGTTGGAAGTTAAACCCCGTCGGGTGGGTGGTGCGACCTATCAGGTTCCGGTGGAGGTTCGGCCGGAACGTCGCTTGGCTCTGGCGATTCGGTGGATTGTCACGTATGCCAAAGCCCGCGGTGAGAAAACCATGAAAGAAAAACTTGCAGCAGAGATTTTAGATGCATACCAGGGAGTCGGTGCTTCGATTAAGAAAAAAGAAGACACGCATAAGATGGCTGAAGCCAACAGAGCTTTTGCCCATTATCGCTGGTAATGCCACGTGACCCCGTTTTTCTTTGCGATTTAACTCAGAAGAGGGTTTTGTGGAGGTAAAAAACATTGTCGAGAAAATATCCGTTAGATAAAGTAAGAAATATCGGTATTATGGCTCATATTGATGCCGGTAAGACAACGACCACTGAACGTATCCTGTTTTATACCGGGAAAACGCATCGTCTGGGAGAAGTCCATGACGGTGCGGCCACCATGGACTGGATGGTTCAGGAACAGGAGCGGGGGATTACGATCACTTCCGCTGCTACAACCTGCGAATGGAAAGGTCATAATATCAATATTATCGACACACCCGGGCACGTGGACTTCACTGTGGAAGTTGAACGTTCGTTACGGGTGTTGGATGGTGCTGTTGCTGTATTTTGCTCGGTTGGCGGCGTTGAACCCCAATCCGAAACGGTATGGCGTCAAGCGGACAAATATGGGGTTCCCCGTATTGCGTTTATCAATAAAATGGACCGGGTAGGTGCCGACTTTTTCCGTGGGGTGGAGATGATTCGGACCCGTCTCGGCGCCAATCCGTTGCCGATTCAAATTCCTATCGGTTCGGAAGACACCTTTAGAGGGGTCGTGGACTTGGTTACCAAAAAAGCGGTTATTTACACCGATGACTTGGGTACCCAGAGCGCTGAAACCGATGTCCCTGAAGATTTGGTGGATACCGTTGAAGAATATCGCACCAAAATGATTGAGGCCGTCGCTGAATTGGACGAAGAGTTGATGATGAAATACCTGGAAGGCGAGGAGCTCACCGAAGCGGAGATCCGCGCCGGTATCCGGAAAGGAACGTTGGCGACGAAATTTACGCCGGTGCTTTGCGGTTCGGCCTTTAAAAACAAAGGTGTGCAATTGTTGCTGGATGCGGTGGTTTATTATTTGCCGTCTCCGGTTGATTTGCCGCCGGTTAAAGGTACGGCTGTCGGAGATAATCAAACGGTACTGGAAAGAAAATCCGCCGATGATGAGCCCTTTGCTGCGCTGGCATTCAAAATCATGGCTGATCCCTATGTCGGTAAACTGGCGTTCTTCCGGGTATATTCCGGAACGCTGAAATCCGGTTCCTATGTTCTCAATTCTACCAAGAATAAACGGGAACGGATCGGTCGGTTGTTGAAGATGCATGCCAATCACCGCGAAGACATCGATATGGTATCTGCCGGAGATATCGCAGCGGTGGTCGGTTTAAAAGATACCACGACCGGAGACACCCTGTGCGACGAGAAGAACCCTATCGTTCTTGAGTCCATGGAATTCCCGGATCCGGTGATCGATATTGCTATCGAGCCGAAGACCAAGGCCGATCAGGATAAATTGGGCTTGTCCCTGGCCCGCTTGGCCGAAGAGGATCCCACCTTTAAGGTCCGGATCGATCATGAAACCGGCCAAACCGTTATTTCGGGAATGGGCGAGCTTCACCTGGAAATTATCGTTGACCGTTTGCTTCGGGAGTTTAAAGTCGAGGCGAATGTCGGTAAACCCCAGGTTGCCTACAGAGAAACCATCCGTACCAAAGTCCAGGCGGAAGGGAAATTTGTCCGGCAGTCCGGTGGACGCGGTCAGTATGGTCATGTATGGCTGGAACTCGAGCCCCTCGAACCGGGAACCGGATTCGTCTTCGAAAATAAAATCGTCGGCGGCGTGGTTCCGAAAGAGTATATTGCCCCGGTTGAAGCGGGTATTAGAGAAGCGATGCAATCGGGTGTTTTGGCCGGATATCCGGTGGTCGACGTGAAAGCAACTCTCTTTGACGGGTCGTATCACGAAGTTGACTCTTCGGAAATGGCCTTTAAGGTAGCTGCTTCGATGGCCTTTAAAGAAGGAAGCAAAAAAGCCAATCCGGTGATTTTGGAACCCATTATGAAAGTGGAGATCACCACACCGGAAGAATACATGGGAGACATCATGGGCGACTTCAACTCCCGCCGCGGCCGGATCGAAGGCATGGAAATGCGGGCCGGCGCCCAGGTTATCCGGGGTCATGTGCCTCTCTCCGAAATGTTCGGCTATGCAACCAACTTGCGTTCCATTTCCCAAGGCCGTGCTTCGTATTCGATGCAGTTCTCCCATTACGAAGAAGTGCCGCGGAATATCGCCGATGAAATCATCTCGAGTCAAAGTAAGTAATCGGTGATTCAAAGAATACATCCCATAGGGAAATATAGTTTTGAGATTTAAAGGAGGATATCAATTATGGCGAAGCAAAAGTTCGAAAGAACTAAACCCCACGTAAACATTGGGACCATTGGTCACGTAGACCATGGGAAGACGACGACGACAGCAGCGATTACCCTGGTATTATCGAAAGCCGGTCAAGCGAACTTCGTGAAATTCGACGACATCGATAAAGCTCCGGAGGAAAGGGAACGCGGAATCACCATTAACACCGCGCACGTGGAATATGAGACGGCCAACCGTCACTATGCCCACGTAGACTGCCCGGGCCACGCTGACTACGTCAAGAACATGATCACCGGTGCCGCCCAGATGGACGGAGCGATTCTGGTTGTATCGGCAGCAGACGGTCCGATGCCGCAGACCCGGGAACATATTTTGTTGGCCCGTCAGGTCGGCGTGCCGTACATTGTGGTCTGGATGAACAAAGTGGATATGGTGGATGATCCGGAATTGTTGGAACTGGTCGAGATGGAGATTCGGGATCTGTTGAGCCAATACGAATTTCCTGGCGACGAGATTCCGGTGGTACGTGGTTCCGGATTCAAAGCCTTGGAATGCGGTTGTGGCAGCAGAGATTGCCAATGGTGCAAATGCATTTGGGAATTGATGGATGCGGTTGACTCCTATATTCCGACGCCGGAACGTGCGACCGACAAACCGTTCCTGATGCCGGTAGAAGACGTGTTCACCATTACCGGACGTGGAACCGTTGCTACGGGAAGAGTGGAACGTGGAACGGTCAAAGTTGGTGACGAAGTGCAGATCGTCGGATTGTCCGATGAGACGAAGAAGACCGTCATTACGGGCGTAGAGATGTTCCGGAAAGTGTTGGATCAGGCGGTAGCCGGAGACAACATTGGTGTGTTGTTACGTGGAATTGAGCGGAAAGACATTGAACGGGGTCAAGTATTGGCGAAACCGGGTTCCATCACCCCGCACACCAAGTTTGAAGGAGAAGTATACGTATTGACCAAAGAAGAAGGTGGACGTCATACTCCGTTCTTCAATGGATACCGTCCGCAGTTCTACTTCCGGACCACCGACGTGACGGGCGTGGCCAATCTTCCGGAAGGTGTGGAGATGGTAATGCCTGGGGACAACATTAAGATGACCATTGAGCTGATTACTCCGATTGCTATGGAAGAAGGCTTACGGTTCGCCATCCGTGAAGGTGGCCATACCGTTGGTGCCGGTGTTGTGACCAAGATTATTGAATAATTGATGGAATCGCGTACAGGACAGGTCTGCCTGTCCTGTACGATGGATATTTAGGATAACAGAGGAGGGAAAGACAATGGCCGCACAGAAGATCCGCATCCGTCTCAAAGCCTATGACCATAAACTTCTTGATCAATCCGCCGAGAAGATCGTTGAGACGGCTAAACGGACCGGTGCTTATGTTTCCGGGCCCATTCCGCTTCCGACAGAAAAAAATGTTTACACAGTCCTCAGATCGGTTCATATCGACAAAGATTCGCGTGAACAGTTTGAGATGAGAACTCATAAACGCTTAATCGATATTTTGGATCCCAGTTCGAAAACGGTAGATGCTTTAATGCGATTGGATCTGCCCGCTGGAGTGGATATCGAGATCAAATTATAATTGATGTTCCGTAATGGATGTCTATAAGGAGGTGCAAGATATGGCCAAGGGTATATTGGGAAAAAAGATTGGAATGACGCAGATTTTTAGCCCTGAAGGACGTGCGGTTCCCGTAACCGTTGTCGAGGCCGGCCCTTGCGTAGTTGTTCAGAAGAAAACTATCGCGACTGATGGATACAACGCAATCCAATTGGGTTTCGATGAGAAAAAGGAACGCCTGACCAATAAACCGATGAGAGGTCATTTTAAGAAAGCCGGGACCAAAACCTACCGTTTATTGCGCGAAGTGGAAGTTTCTCCGGATACCGAATATGACCTGGGTCAGGAGATTAAGGTGGATATCTTTACCGAAGGTGAATGGGTCGATGTGACCGGGACTTCCAAAGGTAAAGGGTTCGCCGGTGTTATCAAACGTTGGAACTTTAACCGGGCTCCCATGGAACACGGTTCGATGTATCACCGTCGTCCCGGTTCCTTAGGTGCGACGGATCCGGGCCGCGTTTTTAAAGGCCGGAAGATGCCGGGCCGAATGGGTGGAGAACGGGTCACGATTCAAGGGTTGCAAGTTGTGAAAGTGGATCCGGAACGCAATCTGTTGTTGATTAAAGGATCAATTCCGGGCGCTAACGGTTCCTATGTAATGGTGAAGAAAACTGTAAAGCGTGCAAAACAGTAAGTTTCACAAACAATATATGTCATTCCGGAATGCCTTTGGGCGTGTGAAATGACATATATAGAAATGTTAGAGGAGGAAATCCGATGCCAACCGTACCTGTATATAATACGCAAGGCTCACAGGTAGGTGAGATCGCCTTAAATGACCAAGTTTTCGGCGTTAAAGTCAATAAAGCTTTATTGCACGAAGCAGTCACCATGCAGCTTGCATCGAGAAGACTAGGTACTTCTGCAGTTAAAAATCGTGCTGCCGTTCGAGGCGGTGGTCGAAAACCATACCGTCAGAAGGGAACAGGTCAAGCTCGGCATGGTTCACGGCGTTCACCGATCTGGACCGGAGGTGGAGTCGTTTTTGGACCTTCACCACGGAGTTATAAGTATAGTTTACCGAAAAAAGCTCGCCGGCTTGCATTAAAATCCGCTTTATCCGCGAAAGTGGAAGCAGGCGAAATCATTGTAGTCGATGCATTCAACTTAACTGAGCCCAAGACCAAAGTGATGGTCGGAATCTTGGAAAATTTAAAAGCGAAAAAACCGTTGATTGTTACTGCGGAATATGAGACTTTCGTCGACAAATCCGCCCGCAACATTCCCGGTGTTATGACGATGGCTAGCGAAGGCCTGAATGTATACGATATCCTGGCTCATGACCACCTGGTAATCACCAAGGATGCCGTGAGCAAGGTCGAGGAGGCGCTGGCATAATGGAAGCGAGAGAATTAATTAAACGTCCGTTAATCACGGAAAAAACCACGAAGTTGATGGAAGAAAACAAATATTGCTTCTTAGTTGATCCAAGGGCGAACAAAACCCAGATCAAACAAGCGATTGAAGAGATCTTCAACGTTAAAGTGAAAGCGGTCAATACCCACAATGTGTTGGGTAAAATCAAACGGATGGGCCGCTATGCCGGACGCCGCCCCAGTTGGAAACGGGCCATTGTGACCTTGGAAAGCGGCAGCCGGATCGAATTCTTTGAAGGCGTATAATGAACCGGTTATCCCAATAAGAAAGGCAATACGTTAGTCACCGGCGCAAATAGGATGAGCATCTTTTAATTTATCCCGGTTGACTAAGAACTAAAAAGTAAGGGGGTCAGGAAGATGCCGGTAAGAAAATACCAGCCAACCTCGCCTGGCAGAAGATTTATGACCGTCTCCGATTTTTCGGAGATTACCAAAACCGAACCGGAAAAATCGTTGTTAGAACCGCTGAAGAAAACCGGCGGAAGAAACTCCTCCGGACGTCTCACAGTGAGACACCGGGGCGGCGGGCATAAACGGATGTACCGCATTATTGATTTCAAACGGAATAAGTTTGATGTTCCGGCGAAAGTCGCCGCGATTGAATATGACCCGAACCGTTCGGCCCGGATTGCATTACTGCACTATGCTGACGGAGAAAAACGGTATATCATCGCACCTTTGGGTTTAAAAGTCGGTGATACCGTCGTTTCCGGTCCCAACGCGGATATCAAGCCGGGCAACGCTTTGCCGTTAAGCAATATTCCGGTGGGTACCATTATCCATAACATTGAATTGAAAAAAGGTTGCGGCGGGCAGTTATGCCGTACGGCCGGAGCCGGTGCCCAGTTAATGGCGAAAGAAAGCGACTACGCTCACGTTCGTCTCCCTTCCGGTGAGATGCGTTTGGTGAAAGTCGATTGTATGGCGACCATCGGTCAAGTCGGCAACCTGGATCATGAGAACATAACCATCGGTAAAGCCGGCCGTAGCAGATGGTTGGGCAGAAGACCGTCCGTTCGCGGTGTGGTCATGAACCCGGTCGACCATCCGCACGGTGGTGGTGAAGGCCGGTCTCCGATTGGTCGGGCTCCGGTTACTCCGTGGGGTAAACCCGCTCTCGGACATCGTACCAGAAAGCATAAAGCCTCCGACCGCTTGATCGTAAAAAGACGGGCGTAAGGATATAAGGAGGGGAAGTAAGTGTCGCGTTCATTAAAGAAAATGCCTTATGTGCACGAAAGCCTGATGAAGAAAATTCAGGAAATGAATTCTAAAGGTGAAAAGAAAGTTATTAAAACCTGGTCACGGAGTTCCACTATATTTCCGGAAATGGTCGGCCATACCATCGCAGTTCATGACGGCCGTAAGCATGTTCCGATTTATATAACGGAAGATATGGTTGGACATAAATTGGGCGAATTTGCGCCGACCAGAACCTTCCGCGGACATGCGGGAAGCGAAAAATCCACCGGGTTGAAATAATCAAGTTTTACCTCTATGAGGGGAGGGAATCCTTTTGTACGCTAAAGCAGTTGCTAAATATGTACGCATTGCGCCCCGTAAAGCCCGGCAAGTGATCGATCTGATTCGTGGCAAAAAGGTCAGCGATGCTCAAACCATTTTAAAGTTTACTCCAAGATTTGCTGCAGAGGTTATCGGTAAAGTGTTAAATTCAGCGCTTGCCAATGCTGAAAATAACCATCAACTTAACCGGGAACGGTTGTATATTTCCGAAGCCTATGTTGACCAAGGTCCGACCATGAAACGGTACATGCCGCGCGCCCAGGGTCGTGCATCCTTGATTCATAAACGAACCAGTCATATTACGATTGTACTGGCCGAGAAGGAGGGCTAATAATGGGTCAGAAGGTAAATCCAATCGGACTTCGGGTTGGAATTATCCGAGACTGGGAAGGACGCTGGTTTGCTCGTAAGAAAGACTATGCGGACTTGGTTCTCGAAGATGTTAAGATCCGAAAATATGTGAAACAACGTTTATATGCTTCCGGAGTCGCGAGAGTGGAGATCGAAAGAGCTGCCAATCGCGTGAAGGTTACCATTCATACCGCCCGTCCCGGAATGGTCATCGGCCGGCAGGGTAATGAAGTGGAAAATATCCGGAAAGAGCTCGAAAAATTAACCGGCAAACAAGTCCATTTGAATATTGCCGAGGTAAAAACCCCGGAGCTCAATGCGCAATTGGTTGCCGAAAACATTGCTTTCCAGCTTGAACGCCGGACCTCGTTCCGTCGGGCGATGAAACAATCTATCACCCGGGCCATGCGTCTTGGCGCTCAAGGTATCAAAGTGGCAGTCAGCGGCCGGTTGATGGGCGCTGAAATCGCCCGGACTGAGACTTACAGTGAAGGGAAAGTTCCTCTGCATACGCTCCGCGCCGATATCGATTATGGTTTTGCCGAAGCGAATACCACTTACGGGAAGATCGGCGTGAAAGTATGGATCTATAAAGGAGAAATCCTCCAGGCTCGGAAACGGGCTAGCGCTAAGGCTGAAGGGGGAGTTCAATAATGTTAGTACCAAAACGCGTAAAATATCGTAAAGTCCACCGCGGAAGGATGACCGGTAAAGCTACTCGCGGCAATCAATTGAACCTTGGGGATTATGGTTTACAGGCCACCGAACCGGGATGGATTACTAACGTTCAAATCGAAGCTGCCCGTATTGCCATGACCCGTCATATCAAACGTGGCGGTAAGGTATGGATTAAAATTTTCCCGGATAAGTCCGTAACGGCCAAACCGGCTGAGACCCGTATGGGTAGCGGTAAAGGTTCACCGGAACACTGGGTAGCGGTTGTCAGACCGGGTCGGATCATGTTTGAGATCGCCGGCGTACCTGAGGAATTAGCGCGTGAAGCTATGCGTTTAGCCGCTCACAAACTTCCGATCAAATGTAAATTTGTCAAACGTGAGGAAGCAGGTGACGTCAATGAAAGCTAAGGAATTGAGAGAATTGACCCCGGAAGAACTTCGGGTTAAGCTTACCGGTTTAAAAGAGGAATTATTTAATCTGCGTTTTCAAGTCGCTACCGGACAGTTGGATAATCCGATGCGGATCCGCAATGTTCGTAAAGATATCGCCCGTATTCTAACGATTATGCGCGAGAACGAACTCAAAGCGGAGAAGCTTTGATCGGGTGATTGATAGAGGAGGAATGACAAATGACTGAACGTGCTCTCAGAAAGACCAGAATTGGCACAGTCGTCAGCAATAAAATGGATAAAACCGTCGTGGTAGCGGTCGAACGTATGGTTAAACATCCGTTGTATGGTCGGACCATTAAACTCACCAAAAAGTTTAAAGCCCATGACGAGTTGAACGAATGCAATATTGGCGACAAAGTCAAATTAATGGAAACTCGTCCGTTGAGCAAAGATAAAAGATGGCGTGTTGTCAGCATTATTGAAAGAGCGAAATAAATGCTTGAAAGGAGGAACCGACCGTGATTCAGGCACAAACATATTTGAATGTTGCTGATAATTCCGGAGCCAAACAGGTCATGTGTATTCGGGTTCTGGGCGGTTCGAAAAAACGGTATGCCCGGGTTGGCGACCTGATCATTGCGGTCGTTAAGGATGCTCTTCCGCCTTCTGCCGCTAAAAAAGGAGCAGGCGGAGGCAGCGTTAAAAAAGGCGATGTTGTGAAAGCGGTTGTCGTGCGGACCACCAAGGAAACCAAACGACCGGACGGTTCATATATTCGGTTTGATGATAACGCTGCAGTTATCCTTAATGAACAACTCAATCCCAAAGGCACTCGTATCTTTGGGCCGGTAGCACGGGAGCTTCGGGATAAAAACTTCATGAAAATCGTATCCTTAGCTCCGGAAGTACTGTGAGCAGGCCCGTGAGAGGAGAGAAAGAGAATGGGTGTTAACGTAAATATCAAAAAAGGCGACGAAGTACTGGTTATATCCGGAAAAGACAAAGGCCGCCGCGGTAAAGTCCAAAGAGTGTTTCCGCGCGAAAACGCCGTGTTGGTGGAAGGCTTGAATCTGGCAAAGAAACATTCCAAACCCAACAAGGCCAATCCTCAAGGCGGTGTCATCGATAAAGCTTTGCCTTTAAACATTTCCAAAGTTATGATCGTATGTCCGGGATGTAACAAACCAACCAGAATAGTCCGGGAACGTGCGGCAGACGGAACTCTTGTCCGGACTTGCCGTCATTGCAACCGGAATTTGGAATAATCCTATCGATTAGTGGAGGGGGGTGCGACCATTGTCTCGGCTTAAAGAAAAGTACGAAAAAGAGGTTGTAACCGGTTTGAAAAAACGGTTTGGATATAAAAATATGATGGAAGTTCCTGTCATTCATAAGGTCGTCATCAATATGGGCGTCGGAGACGCTACTGCGGATGCCAAAGCTATCGATGCGGCTGTTTCCGATTTGACGGCCATCAGCGGTCAAAAGCCGGTTATTACAAGAGCCAAAAAATCCATCGCTGCTTTTAAACTGCGCCAAGGAATGCCTATCGGTTGCAAAGTGACCTTGCGCGGCGAAAGAATGTATGATTTTTTGGATAAACTGTTCAATATTTCCTTACCGCGTATCCGTGACTTCCGGGGCGTTTCTCCGGACGGGTTTGACGGACGGGGTAATTATACGCTTGGCATTCGTGACCAGTTGATTTTTCCGGAGATTAACTACGATAAAGTAGATAAACTTCGCGGAATGAACATTGTCATCGTTACCAGCGCCAAAACCGACGAGGAATCGTATGAACTCTTAAAGTTAATGGGAATGCCGTTTAGCGCGTAACCAAAAGAGGAGGATAAAGTATGGCTAAAACCTCTATGAAAGTCAAAGCAAATCGGGTTCCGAAGTACGCGGTCCGGAAACACAACCGTTGCAAGATTTGCGGACGTCCTCATGGATACATGAGAAAGTTCGGAATGTGCCGTATTTGTTTTCGCAATTTAGCCCACCGCGGAGAACTTCCCGGTGTTACCAAAGCAAGCTGGTAAAGTCTCCGTTCAAACGGAAGGAGGTCTGATAGAGATGGTTATGACAGATCCTATTGCCGATATGCTCACCAGGATCAGAAACGCGACGATAGTCCGTGATAAAGTCGTTGAAGTTCCTTCCTCCAAAATCAAGAAGGAATTGGCGAAGATCTTCAAAGAAGAAGGTTACATCGCTGACTACGAGATTATCGACGATAATAAACAAGGTATTATCCGGTTGTACCTGAAGTACAACGGTAAAGAAAAAGTTATTTCCGGTTTAAAGCGGATCAGCAAACCCGGTTTGCGGGTTTATGCTGGTAAAGACGAAATCCCCAGAGTTCTCGGCGGTTTGGGCATTGCAATTTTGTCCACTTCCAAAGGAATTATGACGGATCGTCAGGCTCGGGCCGAAGGTATCGGCGGCGAGGTCATTTGCTACGTGTGGTAACGAGAACTTTAGTAGGAAGATCGGGGGTGTAAAGTATGTCTCGAATTGGACGCAAACCTGTTGCATTACCGCAGGGAGTGCAGGTTGAGGTTAGTGGCAACGTGGTCAAAGTGAAAGGCCCGAAAGGAGAATTAACCCAAAATGTACACCCTGATATGAAAATCAATATAACGGATAATCAACTCACTGTTGAACGGCCTTCGGACGAGAAAGAGCATCGTGCTCTCCATGGCTTGACCCGGACCTTAATCGCCAATATGGTACAGGGCGTAACCGTAGGGTACAGCAAAGGGCTGGAAATCAACGGTGTTGGGTATAGAGCAGCAAAACAAGGCAATAACCTGGTACTGACCATTGGTTATTCCCATCCGGTTGAAATTAAACCGTTGAAGGGAATTGAATTTGAAGTGCCGGCTCCCAACAAAATTATCGTGAAAGGCATCGATAAACAAGCCGTTGGGCAGATGGCTGCGGAAATTCGTGCGGTACGCGAACCGGAACCTTATAAAGGGAAAGGAATTAAGTACGAGAATGAAGTCATCCGACGCAAAGCTGGTAAAGCCGGTAAGGCCGGTAAGAAGTAATCCGAAAGGAGTGTGACCTAATATGTATAAGAGACCTGAACGTAGAGAGGCACGCCTTCGTCGGCATATCCGTCTGCGCAAAAAGATTTCGGGAACTGCCGAACGGCCAAGACTCAGCGTTTTCCGTAGCTTACATCATATCTATGCTCAGATTATCGATGATACAAAAGGTATCACCTTGGTATCTGCCTCTTCGGTTGAACCGGAGATCCGGAGTCAATTGAAATACGGCGGAAATATTGCAGCAGCTAAAGTAGTTGGCGCCGCAATCGCCAAGAAAGCGCTTGAAAACGGAATTAAAGCCGTTGTATTCGACCGCGGCGGATATATCTATCATGGCCGGATTAAGGCTTTGGCAGATGCTGCACGTGAAAATGGTTTGGAATTTTAAGCGACGGGGGGGACAGTTTTGAAACGTATAGACCCTAATGGATTGGAATTAACCGAAAAAGTAGTTCAGATAAACCGGGTTGCCAAAGTTGTAAAAGGCGGTCGTCGCTTTAGCTTTAGCGCATTAGTCGTTGTCGGTGACGGCAATGGCCATGTTGGAACCGGATTGGGCAAAGCGGCCGAGGTTCCCGAAGCCATCCGCAAAGGTGTGGAAGATGCGAAGAAAAACCTGATCAAGGTGCCGCTCAAAGGAACGACGATTCCGCATTATGTGGAAGGTCATTTTGGTGCCGGTAAAGTCATGTTGAAGCCGGCTGCGCCCGGTACCGGTGTTATCGCCGGCGGTCCGGTCCGTGCCGTTTTGGAATGTGCCGGAATCAGAGACATCCTCACGAAATCGCTGGGATCTTCCAATGCTCTGAATTGCGTCAATGCGACCATGGCCGGATTGAAAGAGTTGAAACGGCCTGAAGATGTGGCTGCGTTACGCGGAAAGACATTGGATGAGATTCTCGGGTAGGAGGGAATAATATGCCGAGAAAAAAAACTCAAGCTGAGACCAAAAAATTGCTGATTACCTTAAAACACAGCGCGATTGGGCGGGCACAGGATCAAAAAGACACTTTGAAGGCGTTGGGCTTTTCCAAGCTTTATCAAACGCTGGTCAAGGAGGATAACCCGGCCATCCGCGGGATGATTAAAAAAGTTGAACACTTAGTTGAAGTTAAAGAAGAAGCCTAGGGGGTGCTCCGATGAAATTATATGAGCTGCAACCGGCTCCCGGATCCAAGAAAACTCCGAAAAGAGTCGGCCGAGGAATCGGATCCGGTCTTGGGAAAACTTCCGGGAAAGGTCATAAAGGTCAGAAAGCCCGTTCCGGCGGAGGGAAAGGACCGGCTTTTGAAGGTGGTCAAACGCCGTTGCAACGTCGTTTGCCCAAACGCGGGTTTACCAATATTTTTGCCAAGGAAATTGTGGAAGTTTCTCTTGAAAAACTTAACCGTTTCGAGGACGGAACCGAAGTAACGCCGCAAATGTTGCTTGAAGCCGGAATTATCCGTAAACTTGGAGACGGAGTCAAAATTTTAGGTAATGGTGAATTAACCAAAAAACTTATCGTCAAAGGGAACAGGTTTAGTAAATCTGCTGTAGTAAAGATTGAAAAAGCTGGCGGCAAAGCAGAGGTGATTTAAGTGCTGGAGGCCATCAAAACGGCATTAAAAATCCCGGATTTACGCAAGAAACTCATCTGGACCCTTGTCCTGTTGGGTATCTTCCGCTTAGGATCCCATATACCGGTTCCCGGCCCTTGGGATTTAAGCAAATTAAGGGCCATCTTCGGCGGAGACAACAATTTATTTGGGTTGCTTGACTTATTGGCCGGTGGCGCGCTTCAACGAATGTCTGTCTTTGCCATGAGTGTTAACCCTTATATTACTTCCTCCATCATTATGCAGCTCCTGACCATGGTCATTCCCCAGCTGGAACAGTTGGCCAAAGAAGGTGCCGAGGGACGTAAGGTGATTTCCCAATACACCCGGTATGGTACTGTTGTTTTAGCAGTGATTCAGGGTTCGGCCATGGCTTTTGGTTTGCAAACTGCGATGAGGAACCCCACCGCCTGGGACTACGTGTTAATTATCACGACGTTAACGGCGGGTTCGGTTCTGGTGATGTGGCTGGGCGAAATTTTGTCGGAACATGGTATCGGTAACGGTATCTCCATGATTATCTTCGCCGGTATCGTGGCCCGGATCGTTCCCGGTGCCCTTTCGGTTCTGCAATCGTTGAACAAAGGGAATATCGGTGTATCGATCTTCAGCCTCCTTCTGTTTTTGGTGTTGGCAGTCATCATTGTGGCCGGAGTGGTCTTCGTCACCCAGGGTGAGCGGAAGATTCCGGTACAGTATGCAAAACGCATCGTTGGGCGTAAAATGTATGGTGGGACTTCGACCCATCTGCCGATGCGGGTGAATCAATCCGGGGTTATTCCGGTGATCTTTGCCTCCTCGCTGTTGGCTTTCCCGCCGACCATCGCTCAGTTCTTACAGCCAACCCATTGGTTGTACAAAATTTTAAACTGGGTTTCTCCCGGACGGACGTTATACCTGATTTTATATGCTTTGCTCATCTTCTTATTTACCTATTTCTATACGGCGGTAACGTTCAATCCGGTTGAAGTATCCAATAATATGAAGAAATACGGCGGGTTTATCCCGGGGATCCGGCCCGGTAAACCCACGGCCGAGTATCTGGATCGGGTGTTGACCCGGATTACCTTAGTCGGTGCTTTATTCTTAACCTTTATTGCATTGCTGCCGTATTTTATGAATTTGATTCCCGGATTTAAAGGTTTGCAAGTTCAATTCGGAGGAACGGCTTTGTTAATTGCGGTCGGAGTGGCCATCGATACCATGAAGCAGATCGAGGCGCAACTCCTGATGCGTCAGTATGAAGGTTTCTTAAAATAATATAAAACCTTCAAATAAAATGGAGGCGGCTAACTTGTTAAACTTAATTTTATTGGGACCTCCTGGAGCTGGAAAAGGAACACAAGCCGAGTTATTAGTCGAACGATTTCATTTACCTCATATCTCAACCGGTGATATTTTCAGGGCAGCTATAAAGGAAGGTTCACCTTTGGGGCAGAAAGCAAAGGTATTTCTGGATGCGGGGAAATTGGTTCCCGATGATATTGTCGTCGGAATCGTAGAAGAACGGCTAAGCCAGCCTGACTGTCAGGAAGGATTCATCCTTGACGGTTTTCCCAGGACCATACCCCAGGCGGAAATGCTCGATCGCTATCTGGCCGGAGCCGACCGACAGATTACTGCAGTGATCAATATCGACGTTGACTTTGAGGTTTTGATTCGCCGTCTTACCGGACGACGGGTTTGCCGAAATTGTCAGGCGGTCTATCATATTGTCAATAAACCGTCGCAGAAATCCGGGGTTTGCGACCACTGTGGCGGAGAGATTTATCAACGGCAAGACGATGCGGAGGAAACCGTCAGAAAACGGCTTGAAGTTTACAGAGATCAAACAGCACCTTTAATTGCTTATTATCGCGAACGCGGTAAACTGAAGACGTTTAATGGCGAAGAGCCGATTCAAGTTGTGTTCGATCAAATTTGCCTTGCTTTGGAGGAACAAAACGGATGATCATAACGAAATCTTCAGCAGAAATTGCCATCATGCGTATTGCAGGAAGTATTGTTGCGGCAGTTCTGGAAGAGTTACGGAAAATGACCCATCCGGGTGTTACAACAGCAGAGTTGGATGCCAAAGCTGAACAATTAACCAAAAAATATCATGCGATTCCCGCCTTTAAAGGGTACAATGGTTTTCCGGCTTCTCTCTGCGCTTCGGTGAACGAAGAAGTGGTTCATGGGATACCGGGGAACCGTACCCTGAAAAAGGGGGATATTGTGGGACTGGATTTCGGTGTGGTTTATAAAGATTTTTATGCCGATTCAGCCATCACGGTTCCGGTTGGTGAAGTAACTCCGGAAGTTCAGAAACTGCTGAAAGTTACGGAAGAATCCCTATACCGGGGGATTGCCCAGGCGAGACCCGGGAACCGACTTTATGACATTTCGCATGCAATCCAAACGATGGTGGAGAGCAATGGATTTTCAGTGGTTCGGGACTTTGTCGGCCACGGAATCGGCCGGCGTATGCACGAATCGCCGCAAATCCCCAATTTCGTAGGGAATGATTTCAATCCGAAGTTACGAAAAGGGATGACATTGGCCATTGAGCCCATGGTTAACATCGGGACTTACGAAGTGGATGTGGATCTCTACGATCATTGGACGGTTCGCACGAAAGACGGAAAATATTCCGCCCATTTCGAGCATACGGTCGCTGTGACTGATGACGAACCGGAAATTCTGACATTATTACGTCCGGAATTGTTGCCGGAGGATTGAACCCATGATTTTCACTGTGGATGGTTTACGTTACGGTCAGCTTGTCCGCTCAATAGCCGGAAGAGACCAGGGTACTTATTATCTGATATGGAAAACACACGGAGAAAAGTTTATTGAAGTGGTGGATGGGGTTAAACATCCCATATCCAAGCCTAAAAGGAAAAATATCAAACATGTCCGAATTACAATGGCAGTGGCTACCGATATTGAAGATGCCATTTTAAGCGGGAAAACAATTAAGGACGCTCAAATTGTTTCCGCTATTCAAAAAAGACTAAATGAACTTGAGGAAGGGGATCGGTTTCATGGGTAAAGAAGATATCATCGAAGTCGAAGGAACCGTCGTTGAGCCGCTACCCAACGCGATGTTTCGCGTGGAGTTGGAAAACGGCCATCGGGTCTTGGCTCATATTTCCGGAAAGATGCGGATGAACTTCATCAAGATTCTTCCCGGAGACAGAGTCACCGTTGAACTTTCGGCTTATGATCTAACCAGAGGCCGGATAGTGTATCGTTACAAATAATTAACTTACCAGGGTTGCGGTAAGTTCCCCCTCAGTCAGGTTTATGATATAATTATTTAGTATTGCTATTTAAGGAGGATTACGCATGAAAGTCAGGCCTTCCGTCAAACCAATCTGTGAGCAATGTAAAATCATTCGCAGAAAAGGTCGGGTTATGGTGATTTGTACGAATCCCAAACATAAGCAGAAACAAGGTTGATCACGTCCCTCGGTATTTTTGGAAATAATTTCAATTCGTTCAGAACATAATAAGGAGGTAATAGTATGGCTCGTATCGCTGGAGTCGATTTGCCGCGCGAGAAAAGGGTAGAAATTGCCCTGACATATATCTATGGTTTAGGGCGTACCACATCCAATGAAGTCCTTGCAAAAGCTGGTGTTAATCCGGATACCCGCGTTCGGGACTTGACTGAAGAGGAAATCAATAAGATCCGTGAGGTTATTGACCGTGATTATAAGGTAGAAGGTGACCTCCGTCGTGAAGAAGCGATGAACATTAAACGGTTGATGGATATCGGCTGTTATCGAGGCCTCCGTCATCGCCGCGGTTTACCGGTCAGAGGACAACGGACCAAGACCAATGCGCGCACCCGTAAGGGGCCGAAGAAGACCGTCGGTGCTAAGAGAAAGAAATAATAAAGGGAGGTAATCATAATGGCAAAAGCCGCCGCTAAACGTGGAGTTCGTGTACGTAAAAAAGAACGTAAAAATGTGGATAGTGGGATTGCACATATTCATTCGACTTTTAATAATACCATCGTGACCATTACCGATCCGCAAGGAAACGTGCTTTCCTGGGCCAGCGCAGGCCATATGGGGTTCAAAGGTTCCCGGAAGAGTACGCCCTTCGCTGCGGGCATGGCTGCTGAGGAAGCCGCTAAAATGGCCATGGAACATGGTATGAAAACCGTGGAAGTTTTCGTGAAAGGCCCCGGTGCCGGACGCGAAGCTGCAATTCGTTCATTACAGGCTGCTGGCTTATATGTAAATATGATCAAGGATGTTACCCCAATACCGCATAACGGGTGTCGTCCGCCGAAACGTCGTCGAGTATAATGGGAGGTGCTTGAAGCAATATGGCACGCTATACTGAAGCTGTTTGTAAATTATGCCGCCGTGAAGGGGAAAAGTTATATTTAAAAGGTGAACGGTGCTATTCGCCGAAATGCAGTATCGCGCGGAGAGCATATGCACCCGGTCAACATGGCCAAGCCCGCAAGAAGATGTCCGAATACGGCTTGCAATTGCGCGAAAAGCAAAAACTCCGCCGGATTTACGGCATTCTGGAACGTCAATTCGCCGGCTATTTTGAAATGGCCGAACGTAAAAAAGGGATTACCGGTGAAAACCTGTTGCAGATTCTCGAAAGCCGTTTGGATAACGTCATTTATCGCATCGGTTTTGGCGTATCCCGTAAAGAAGCCCGTCAGTTGGTACGGCACGGGCATTTCCTGGTGAACGGCAGAAAGGTGAATATCCCTTCGTTTTTAGTGAAAGCCGGGGATGTCATTACCATTAAAGAATCCAGTCTGAGCTCTGACAAGATCAAAGTAAACTTGGAATCCGCAGGTAAGAGCCTTCCGGAATGGATCGATTACGATGCCAATACCCAGACCGCTACGATTAAAGCCTTACCGAATCGCGAACAAATTGATATTCCGGTTCAGGAACACTTGATTGTTGAGTTGTATTCACGTTAATCGTAATAATCGTTAAAACGATGTTGATTCCAGTCCGCCGAAGGCATTTGGCGGATTGGATGACCATTTAGGTTCGCATTTGCGAGAAGGAGGGTTATGTATTGATCGAGATCGAAAAGCCCAAAATTATTCTTGGAGAAACAGATGACCCTGAGCGTTATGGCAAATTTGTCATTGAGCCATTGGAAAGGGGTTATGGAACCACTCTGGGCAACTCGCTCCGTCGGATCCTTCTCTCTTCCTTACCGGGATGTGCAGTAACCTCCGTAAAAATTAACGGAGTGCTCCATGAGTTTTCGACGATTCCGGGGGTTGTTGAGGATACAACCGATATTATTTTGAATCTCAAAAAGTTAGTGGTTAAAGTTCATGGTGATTGTCCTAAGAAGATTTATATCAATGTTAAAGACTCCAAGCGGGTCACTGCGGCCGATATTATCGTCCCCAGTGATGTTGAAATATTGAATCCCGATCTTTATATTGCGACCGTTTCCGACGGCGGTGTTTTGGAAGCGGAAATTACAGTGGATCGCGGCCGTGGATACGTTGCAGCGGAACGCAATAAAAACGTGGAGAATGTGATTGGAGTTATTGCGGTTGATGCCCGATTTTCACCGGTGGTTAAAGTCAATTATGTGGTAGAGCATACCCGGGTTGGTCAAATTACCGACTACGATAAATTGGTGCTTGAAGTGTGGACTAACGGCGGTATCAATCCGGTGGAAGCCGTATCGCTGGCTGCCAAGATTATGTCCGAGCATCTCAATTTGTTCGTGGATTTGAGTCAAACTGCAGGAAAGACCGAAATTATGGTCGAGAAGGATGAAGAACCCAAAGACAAGAACTTGGCCATGACCATTGAAGAGTTGGATCTTTCGGTACGGTCGTATAACTGCTTGAAACGGGCAGGCATCAACACCGTGGAAGAATTGACCCGTAAGACCGAAGAAGATATGATGAAGGTTAGAAACTTAGGCCGCAAGTCCCTTGAAGAAGTGGAACAGAAGTTGAAGAGCCTGGGCTTAAGTTTGCGGAAATCTGACGAATAGTTGGTTTTAGCCTGAGAATAAGGAGGAATTGAAATGCTGAAACGGAAGTTAGGGCGTCGTTCGGCCCCTCGTAAAGCATTGTTTCGCAGTTTAGTCACTGCGTTGTTTGAATACGGCAGAATCGAAACCACTGAGGTTAAAGCGAAGGAAGCCCGTTCTTTGGCTGAGAAAATGATTACCTTGGCGAAGAAAGGCGACTTGCATTCCCGGCGTTTGGCTGCGGAAGTCATCACGGATCCGGCGGTACTCCAGAAATTATTCAACGAAATCGCCGGTCGGTATACCGAACGCAACGGGGGTTATACCCGGATTTTGAAACTGGGACCCCGCCGTGGTGATGCTGCACCGATGGTCATTTTGGAATTGGTTTAATCGAAACGATGAATTATTTGGAATTTGACGGGGTCGGCTTTGGTTATTCGGAGCAGGCCCCGATCCTTTCTCAGGTCAATTTAACCATCGGGCAGGGGGAACGCCTTCTAATCCTGGGAGCCAACGGTTCCGGGAAGAGTACCTTGGGGTTATTGGCTGCCGGCGTACTTCGGCCAACTCGGGGACGGTTGATCGTCGGCGAATGCGGCCGTTCGATTCGCCGGGGCATTGTCTTTCAAAACAGCCGTTCCCAAATGGTTGGAGCCAGCGTCCAGGAGGACTTGGCTTTCGGGTTGACGGTGCTCAACCGACCGGCCAAGGAAATCCGTGAAAAAGTAGAGCGATATTTGGAGATGTTCGGTCTGGCCTCCAAACGGGACTATGGCGTCCAGCAATTGTCCGGCGGCGAGTTGCGCCGTTTGGCGCTGGCATCGGTATTGATCACCGAACCGGATCTGATCGTATTGGATGAACCGTTGGCCATGTTGGATCAAGCCAATCAAGACCGTGTGTTGGAGATTTTGGCCTCGCTGATTCCCAAGGAGACGGCTGTTATCTGGCTTGATCACGATTTGCGTAGCGTACGTCATCTGCCTACCCGATATATATTGACTCCGGACGGCTGCGTCCGACCGGTAACGTTGGACATGCTTAACTCCAAGGAGTTTTTGGCTGAATATGGGCTTAGGCCTGCACCATTGCAGGCGTTGGAATGGAAATATCCCCATCTCATCAAGAATGCCATTTTGGGACCGAAAGCGGTTGAAGTGAATTCACATGCTTAAAGTCGATCATTTGTCTTATGTCTACAACCCAAATACTCCGTTTCGGACTGAGGCTTTGCATAAAGTCTCTTTTTCGGTTGTAAAAGGGGAGACGGTCGGGGTAATCGGCCCCAGTGGCTCAGGGAAAAGCTGTTTGTTTCGTTGTATTGCCGGAGTGTTGGAAACGACGCCGGGGATGATCGTCTGGGAGACGCCCGGAGGGTCGGAGCCGGTCCGGGGATTGGTGATTCAAGAACCGGAACAACAGTTTTTCCTGGATAATCTTCTGGATGAGGTGGGTTTTGCTTTATCCGGCCAAGATGTTACCCGGGAAGAACGGGAAGCGAAAGTAAAGGCGGTTTTAGCCTCTGTCGGGTATGAGGGGAGCCTGAATATATCCCCTTTCCGGCTCAGTGGCGGATGGCAGCGCCGAGTGGCCCTGGCCAGTATTTTGGTGATGGAACCTCAGGTATTGCTGTTAGATGAGCCGACGGTGGGATTGGATGCCGCCGGTCTGACGGCGGTGGAACGGATTGTGGCGAAAGAACGGGCCCAAGAGCATATGGTCTTCATTTCCAGCCATGATCTGGATTTTTTATATAATCTGGTCGACCGGTTTTTGGTTTTGGCTGACGGCCGGTTAGTTGCCGATTTCGGGAAACACGACTTTGGTGTATACCGGCCCTTGCTGGAACGCTTGGGGGTCGGAATCCCTGAGCGGGTTCAACTGGAAGAGCGGGGGATCTCTCCGGCATTGTGGGAGGACATTGGATGGCGATGATGGGTACATATTATCCGGGGGATTCCTTTTGGCATTACTGCGATCCCCGCAGTAAATTCGGCGTGGTGTTGTCCCTGATTATCGTCTTGCTGGGAGGGGGGCATTTCGGACTGGTTGCCGGATGCATGGCCGTCCCGATGCTTTTTGCCACGTCACAGATACCGCTGTCCATGGCGGCGCAGATCTTGAGGAAGTTTAAATGGTTTATCGGTCTGACTTTTCTGGCCAATCTGTTTTTTCCCTGGCCGTTTCCGAATCTTTGGTCTGCCTTGCAGAGCCAGTGGGTACCTGCGGTTTTGGTCGTACTCCGGTTGAGCGCTTTATTGATAATTGCCGTATGGTTGAGCCTGGTGACCCGGCCCACAGCCATTGTGGACGGTTTGAACCGTCTTTTAAAGCCTTTTCATCTTTTGAAGTTTCCCGTTGAGGAGCTTTCGCTGGTCATGATGTTGGTCCTGCGATTCATTCCGGAATTGATGGCGGAAAGTGAAACCATTATCGTCGCCCAACGGGTCCGGGGAATCGCGCCAAAACTTACCTGGCGCACCAGCCAAACCTGGATACAAAGCACTATGATACCGCTGGTTGTCGGGAGCATCCGGAAATCGGCGGCCATGGCTGTCGCCATGGAAGCCCGGGGATTTCGGCCCGGAGCACCGTGGACATCCATGGAGGCATTGAAGCTAACATGGAGCGATTGGGCGGTGATGGCGCTCAGTGCTGGGCTGATACTATGGACCATAGGTTCTGGGTTCTAGGTTCAGGGTTCTGGGTTATAGTGGGAACGCGGATGCGTTCATTCCTTAATCTAGTACCTGGCACCTGGGATCCGGGACCATTATCTTTTGCTGTTTATGAACTTTTGAAAAGCAGGTGATTTCGGGTTTGACTCGCAATATTAAGATGGTAGTTGCCTATGAGGGGACCCATTATGCCGGGTTTCAACGGCAGGCAAGCGGAGTAAAGACGATCCAGGGAGTCTTGGAGGAGGCTATTGCTAAAATTACCGGGTCGATGGTCAATGTGACCGGTGCGGGACGGACGGATGCCGGTGTTCATGCCTTGGGGCAGGTGGTTCATTTCCATTCCGAGACCCGGTTGGAGACAAGCCAACTTTTGAAGGCTCTTAATGCCGTATTGCCCCGGGATATCGTCATCCGGGAAGTGTCGGAAGTACCCGATGAATTTCATGCCCGGTATTCGGCGGTTTCCAAGACCTATTCCTACCGGATTTGGAATGACCCCATCCGCCCTGTCTTCCATCGGGAATGGCTATATCATTATAAATACCCGCTGGATCTGGCGGCGATGCGGGAAGCTGCTGATTTCCTTCTCGGACAGCATGATTTTAAAAGTTTCCAGGCTTCGGGTTCCGGAGTCAAGACGACGGTACGCACGGTTCATTTTTGCGAGTTGACCGCGGAGGGTCCGGAGATCGTCCTCCGGATTAATGCGGACGGTTTTCTTTATCATATGGTCCGAAATATTGTGGGAACGCTGATATTGGTCGGATCGGGGCGTCTGTCGCCGTCCGGATTTAAAGAGGTTTTGGCAGCCTGTGACCGCATTGCGGCCGGGCCGACGGCTCCCGCCGGCGGATTATGCCTGGAGGAAGTTTTTTATCCCGAAATGAAATAAATATGAAATGATGAGCCGGATGAGATGCAAAGGCTTTTGATACAATGGGAAGAAGGAGTCGGGGGATGGTTCGGAAATATCTATGGTTTGCTTTAATCATCGGTTTATTCATCCAGTTCGGCCCTATGCCGCTTGAAGCTGCGGAGCCGGTGGAAAAACGTCCTCTCTTGGTTATCGTCGCCGATAAACTGGACAGTCAGGAGTTTTATCAAAGTCAATTTCCGTCGGTGCGGCGGTTGATCCGGGAGAGTGCCTGCGCACTCATGAACATCCGTTCCGGTTCCGGGTATACCAATACCAACAGCGGCTATTTGACCATCGGAGCGGGTAACCGGAGCGTGGCTCCGGGCGTCTTAAACGGCGCGTATTCCGTTGGCCATCCCTTGGGCCGGATTACGGCGGCGGATTTTTGGAGTTGGAGCGTAAATCGGGAGGATTTGGACGGAGATTCCAACATGGTGGTTCCGGAAATCGGCTGGCTGTATACGAAGGCGGAGACTGCGGACCGGTCGGCTGTTCCGGGACTGTTGGGACGTACTTTCCGTCAAAACGGGTGGAAAACCGTACTCATCGGCAATGCGGACAGTTCGGCGGGGAATAATCGCCCGGCGGGACTGTTGTTAATGGATGATCGGGGCATTATCGATGCGGGGAATATCGGTACCGATATCAATGAGGCGGATCCGGGATTTCCTTACGGTTATCGTTTCAGTGTATCCAAAACCCTAAATGAGATGGGTAAGTATATAGCCCCGCGGCATCTGGTGGTGGTCGAGTTTGGGGATTTTGCCCGGTTGGACGGCTTCAGGGAAGAGGCGAGCCCCGAACAATATGCCCGGTTGAAGGCGGATGTCTGGAAACGATTTGACCGTTTTCTCGGCGAGGTGCTGGATGAATATGACCGGGAGACGGTGAACCTGATGCTGGTCACGCCTACGCTTTCCCGGGAAAGCTACAATAATAAGCGATGGTTAAGTCCTTTGCTGATCCGGGCTGGGGCATATGCACCGGGGTTATTGCGTTCAGGGACCACCCGATGGGCCGGCCTTGTGGCCAATCTGGACATTTTACCGACGTTAAGCCGGATGGCGGGTCTGGAGGTTGCCGGCTCATATGCCGGGCGCGTGATGGAGTCGGTGGCCGGGGCGGATTTGTCAATCTTGGAAAAGCTGCACAGCCGGATAAATACGTATCTGGTGCGACAACGGGGGCTTATCGACTGGTATTTGGCCATTATTTCGCTGGGATGGCTCGCTGCCTGTGGATTGTGGTTTTTGGGCGAAAGTTATTGGGTCAGGCAGTGTCTGTTTTGGGTGGGCTGTGCCCCGTTGGTGTTATTATTGCTGCCGTTGTTGCCCGGAGCCGCCTGGACGCCTTGGGTTTTTGCCGCATTGACGGCAGTGATGGGCTTAATCGGTTTGCGGTTAGTCGGCATCCGGCGACCAAGGGTTGACGGATATATGGCATTGGCCGGGGTCCTTTGGTTGGCGCTGACACTGGACCAGGTGACCGGATGGAATCTGATCCGCTTTTCGGGATTAGGGTACAGCGCTGCATCCGGTTCCCGGTATTATGGCATTGGCAATGAATTTATGGGCGTTTATCTGCCGGCGGCATTGATCAGCGCCGGTTGGCTCCAGGCCCGCTGGGGGAAGAAGTGGCCGGGACTCTTGGTGTTGGCCGTGACCGTGTTCATTTTGGGCTGGCCCCATTACGGGATCAATTTCGGCGGGACTCTTTCGGCAGTCATCGGTTTTCTCTATTATGGAATTTGTTTATTAGGGATCAACCTGCGGGACCGGAGAATCGGAATGATGGCCGGCATCGGAATGGTGTTGGCTTTGGGCGCGGGGTTGTGGGATGCTTTGCGCCCTCCGGAGGTTCAAACCCATGTAGGGATGTTTTTCAATTTGATTTTGGACAATAATTTTAAAGAAATCGGTATGGTGATTTTGAGGAAGCTGACTATGAACATGAAATTGTTGATGTTCAGCCCATGGACCCGGATTATCCTTATGGCGTTGGCGATCTGGGCTTTGCTGGCCTTTATCGGACGCAAGCAAAGGATGCCACGGCGGAATACTTTGGTCTGGTCCGGTATCCTTGTTAGCGGGATTGCCGCCGCCCTGTTGAACGACTCCGGCGTGGTCGCCTTCGGGACCTGCCTCGCCTTCGGGTTTACATATTATCTATGGGAATGGATGGGAGCAGAACAGTATGAAGAACATGGGATTCAGTAGTCAGTAGTCAGTTCTGCTTCGAGTACAGTTCACAGTACACAGTGCACGGGTTCGGGGTCCTAGGTTATGGGTTCTCGGTGATGGTGGGAATGCATTCGCATTCCTTTTTCTATTACCCAGTAATCAGTGTTCAGCATCCAGCAGCAGTACTATTCGGCTTTTTATCCCTTTCGCTTTAACCTTGTCAACTGTCAACTGCCCCACTGCCAACGAAATTAAAGCTTCTGTCTTCCGTCTTCAGTATTCCGCCTTCTAGTCACTCAATTCTGACTTCTGTCTTCTGTCTTCCTGACCCAGTACCTAGCCTCTAGTACCCCTTACCCATTATCTTATATGTACGTTGCTGCCACTTCGGTTTGGCGGGTTTGGGCGGAGAGGGCCGGGTTGTAGATTGCATAATCAAGATCCGGAAAGATGTTGTCTTTTTTCTCAAGTTCGCTGAGGTAATTGGGATCGATTCGGTTGTATTTAATCTGGTCATAGAGTTGGTTAAAGCGGTGGATATGGACTTTGGTCCGTCTAACGGCGTATTCCACCATCGTTCCTGTCTTCATGATAAACGCCCAGTCGCTGCTTTGCAGGAGCAATAATTCTCTGGCTGCCTGATTGAGGGCGCGGCGCAAATCGCCGTCAGCGTTGGGAAAGGCGTACGCCAGTTCCACCATGCGTTCGGCCGCTTTGTGCAGGTGGGGATAGATCCAGTCATTGCTCCCTTCAAGCCAGACTTCGTTGTATCCTTTATATCCCCAGCTCGACATGGACGGAGTTGAGACCTGATTGCGGGGGAACATCTCCAGATAATCGCCGGGAGTGATCAGTTTAACGGTTTTTTGGTCATAGGTGATTTTCCGAATCAGATAGTCGAGCCACAACGGTCCCTCAAACCACCAGTGGCCGAATAATTCGGCATCGTAGGGAGATACCACGATGGGCGGCCGGTCGAGAACGGAGGCCAGATATTCGATTTGCTTTTCCCGGTTGAACATGAAGTTACCCGCGTGGATGGCCGCTTTTTCCCGGGCAGCCCAGATGTTGTAAGGCTCTTTATGGGCAGTCCGGCCGGTGATCCGGTAATACTTGATTCCGGTATTCACCCGGATCCCACTGGAGGGCAGATAGGGACGGATGTATTCATAATCCAAATCATAACCGATGTCCCTGTAAAACTCCCGGTAATCCGGATCCCCCGGATATCCTTCATTGGCGCTCCAGACTTGTTTGGACGATTCCAGATCCCGCCCGAAAGCGGCTACTCCCGAAGGACAGTAAATAGGGGCAAAGACGCCGTATTTGGGACGGGGCGAAGCATGTAAGATGCCGTGGGCATCGGTGAAGAAGAACCGGATGCCTTCGGAACGCAGGAATTGGTCCACGCCCGGAGTGTAACCGCATTCGGGCAGCCAAATCCCACGGGGCGCCCGGCCGAAAACCCGTTTATGGAGTTGGACTGCGATGCTAATCTGAGCCTGCATGGCGGTTTGGTTGAGCATCAACGGCAAATAACCATGGGTGGCACCACAGGTGATAAGCTCCAAGCAGCCGCTGTCCATCATCTCTTTAAAGGCCAAAGTCAGATCACAGCGGTATTTTTCCGCAAAAAAATAATGACAAAACCGAAAATGCTCCAGATACATGTGGGCTGTTTCTGCAAATTCCGGCAGCCATTTGGTCCGTTGCACTTCTTTTTCAGCCAATTCGATGAGTTTTTCGATTTTATTCAGGTATCGTTGTTGGAGCAAAGAATCTTTGAACATGGAGATGAGCGTGGGTGAAAGACTCATGGTGATACGGAACGGGATGCCGTCAGCGACCAAATGTTGATAGGTTTTGAGTAACGGGATATATGTTTCGGTTATAGCTTCAAAAAACCAATCCTCTTCTAAAAAATCCGGAAATTCCGGATGTCGCACAAAAGGAAGATGGGCATGTAAAACAAGGGCCAGGTACCCTTTTTCCATCATTGAACACTCCTTACTTGGTTTCTTTGGTCACGATGGGAGTCATCGTGATCGTATCAATGCCATCTGCGGATTGGGCAACGACCGGAATATGTTGGCATCCGTCCGGTAAAGCGAAGCGCAGAGTAAATGTGCCGTCCGGACGAAGCGAAATGGGCTCTCCCTGAATCGTCACGTGGGCAGTGGGTTCGGTGGCTCCGTAAATGACCAGTTCAGTATTGAGGGCCAGCCAGAATTGGCGTTGTTTGGGCTCGTATTTGGCCTGACCGGAAATACTGCTGACGGCTCCGGAACTCATCTCCTGTTCCAAACGGCGGATTAGTGATTCGACCATCTCCATGGAACTGTTGCCGTCACCCAGACCGGCCAGACGGTAGAGACGCTTAAAGTCTTCTTCAATTAACATCCATTCTTCGTCGATCACGTCGGATACGGTATCCCGCGGAGTGGTTACGAAATTGGAACGGGCAATGGTATAGAACGTCCCGTCCGGTTGGATAAAACCCAGGTCGACGCAGAAAGAACGGTTGGGTTTACCGACATTGATATACCAACTGTTGGTGTTGTGATTTACCGTTACGTCAAAATAATAGTTGCTGTTGGAACCATCAAACGTAACATCCGTGATGTCATACACGCGGATACATAAGGGGATATGATAAAAGCCGCCAAAACGCTGCGACAATTTGTTTTTGGTTTCGGTATCGATGTCCCAGTATGTATAAAGCCAGTACGGATCGCGCACCATCAGAGTAATCCGGGTTTCATTATATGAGGAAGGGATATCTTGTTCGCCATCGCCGTAAGTCGCGACTTTGGTCAGGTGTTCCGGTATCGGTGGCTGCCTATATAATGAATGATCTCCATTTAACGACTGATCCAGGTGATGGGATATTAAAGGCGCATCTTCAGGATTGGCGGAAAATGGGGGATCGAGCAACAAGATATGTTCAACCAGCTCTTCCTTGTTTAATTTGGAAGTTCCTTTCACACCCAATGATTTGGCGATTTCGGTCAAATCCTTTTTTGTTTTATTCGCCAACTCCTCTCGGGTCATCGTTATCCCCTTTCTTTTCGAGATGATTTAAAAAAATTACTCTAATAATATTGCCGACTGGTTTTTCTTCTATACCCTAAATCTTAAGTTTTGACGGGCTTGGAGGGGATCAGACAAGTTGCGGAATGAATTGGAAATCGGATCTGAAGGAAAATATTCCTTATATCTCGAAACCTTACCAAAAGTGTGTCCCATATAAACCTACGGACGATGCGAACAGGAGGCTTGACCGATGATCCGAACTGCCCGCTGGTACATAGTGTTGGCATTGTTAGTTTTTTCTATTCAAACCTTTGCCGGTTTTAAAGACTATCAAATGATTTATGAAGACAAAGAATTTCTCATGGAAGGCGTCTTTCAGGTTTTAGCCGCGGATCTTGACGGAGACTCCGGAGACGAGCTGCTGGTCGCCGGAAAGAATTATATTGGCCGCGAGCTCTTTGTCTATCTGCTTGCGGCAAAGGACGACTTTAAGCCGTCAGTTCAATGGCAAAGCCCCAATTTATTCGAAGAACGCAGTGTGATCTGGATTACATCCGGTAAATTCAATGACTTGGGGAAAGTGCTGCTGGTCATGACCAATACCCGGTTTTATCTTTATCGGATGGAAGGGGAGCGGCTGACGCTGGTCGGGGATTATCATCATCAGTTGGAACCTTTAGGCGTGGTGGCCGAGGATATTGACGGCGACGGTTGGGACGAATTGTTGGTGAACCGGATTGGCGATGTGACTTCTAAGATGTATCAGTGTTATGTTCAAGTGTGGAAGCTGACGGAGAACGGATGGCAGGCGGCGGCCAAATCCGGCTTGTTGGGGAATATCCGCGGGATGGCCGTCGGCGATATGGACGGGGACGGTATCGCTGAAATCTTCGTCGAGGAAGGATTACGGGCGGAATCCGGTACCGTGCACATGTTACGTTATAAAGACGGTAAATTCAGCGAGGTTGCAAAAGTGAAAAATGAAATCAAAGGTGCGGCTTACGGTATGAAAGTGAAATCTTTCCCGGAAGGCGTGCGCTTGATGACCGCATCTCACCGGGGCAAGGTGAATTTCTTCGCGTATGAAAACGGCAAATTGCTTCGGGATCCGGTGGAGTTGTCGTTCAACAGCGAGTTGGCGGACTGCGATGCGCTGGATTTGGACGGCGACGGCGATCTGGAGATTGCCTTAATCGGATACCCGCGGCGCTTGATGATTCTTAACCGTTAACCATGCCGAGGATACCGGAGGGGGTGGAGCCATGGCGGAAAAGTGGAAATATATTATAAAAGTACATATGCTTATAGTGATTATGATATTAACGGTTTCCAGCGTTGCTTTAGCTGAAACCGAAACGGGGAGTCTACCGTCAATGGCTGAATTGCGCTTGAAAGTGTTGACATTGAATATCCATGGCGGCGTCAATTGGTATGGCGAATTTGACCTGGAAGGATTGGCCCGGTTTATCGAAAGCGTCAATCCGGATTTGGTCAGCCTTCAAGAAGTGGACCGGGTTTGGTCCGGCCGAAGCCGGTTTCAGGATATCGGAGCGGAATTAGCCAACCGTTTGACGATGTTCTATGCCTTTTCGTCGTCGCTGGAACGGAACCAAGGCATGTATGGAAACCTGATTTTAAGCCGCTACCCGATTGTCCAGTCATGGTCGGAGAAACTGCCGGGCACTTTGGAAACGCGCAGTTACGTTTTTTGTCAGGTCTTAATCGGCGGCATCCGGGTCAATATTCTAAACACTCATTTGGGGCTTTCCGAGTCGGAACGGCTGCTTCAGGCGGAAGAGGTGATTCGTTTTGCCAATCAAATCAACGGTCCGTTGGTGGTCACCGGGGATTTTAACGGGACCAAAGATGATCCGGCAGTGGCCAGCCTCACCAGAATTTTTCGGGATTTGCAGCAGGACAGCGCTTGGGGCGAACACGGTACCTTCCGCCTGAAAGACGGCAATATCGGCGGGCGGATCGACTATATCCTGGCCTCGCCGGAATTCTCCCTGTACCATTTTGAGGTTGTCGACAATCTCCTGTCGGACCATTTGCCGCTTGTGGCGGAGCTGGGACTGTGGATCGAACCGTTTGAGGTGATTCGAATGAACGGGGAGAATAGTGGCGTTTTCTAAAGGATTGTGACGGCGAAACCTTACTTATTGATGGTCAGGATGACCATCGAGATTGAAGGGGTCTTGGGACACAACAGTCCCCAGCGATGTGGATTCCAAAGGGGTTGACCGCACAACCCCTTTGGAAAAACTCGTTCATTGAGCTCATCCCGACAGGCCGATTTAGTTAAGTGTGAAGACAGAATCAGCAATCGGAAAATAGTCATTAATTATGGAAGTTATGAAAGGAATTCCTCTGGCAAGGTTTGTTCCAGTGTTAAAAGAGGCTTAAAAAGATCCCCGATACGCTGAATTCGCTCTGGCGCAGTGACGATGGTGAACATGGACGGGTGGCAGTCGGGGAGTTCCTCCCAGGTTACCGGCATGGAGACCGGAGCTTTGGGAAAGGGGCGGATGCTGTAGACGGAGGCGATGGTCTTACCTTCCAGGTTTTGCAAATGGTCGATATAAACTTTGCCGTCACGCTCTGAGACTTTCCGTTCGTTGGTGGCCAGTTGGGGATCGTGCTGAATGATGACCTCTCCAAGTTTTTTCACAAAGGTGCCGGTTTGGCGGAATGTATATCGGGGTGCAATCGGGATATAAATATGAACCCCGGTGGCACCTGACGTTTTCGGAAAGGCCTGGAGGCCCAGTTCCTTCAGGAGCAATCGGAAACGGAGGGCGACGGTGACCGCGTCGCTGAATACGGCAGGCTCCATCGGATCCAGATCGATAATAATATAGGTGGGACGATGCAGATTATCTAACCGGGACAGCCAGGGATGGAGTTCGATGCATCCTAAATTCACGGACCAAATCAAGGATTCCGGATTGTTGAGGACAGCATAACGAATGACCCGGCCGTCGGAGGGAATGGGACAGGTGGTGAGCCACTCCGGCGGTTTCGGCACGTCTTTTTGATAAAAAAAGTCTCCGGTGATCCCCTCAGGGTAACGGACCAATGAAACCGGACGGTTGGCCAGATGGGGCCCCAGCACCGGCCAAATCTCCGCATAATACCGCATGACATCCCCTTTGGTAAATCCGTCCTCCGGCCAGAAGACTTTATCCAGGTTTTTCACAGGAATACGATGTTCATTGATGGTTAAGGTTGTGTCCATGGGTTCCTCTTCTTAAGAATTTTTTGGGTTATAGGTGCTAGGGACTAGGTGCCGGGTACTGGGTTGAGGAAGGAACGCGGATATGCGTTCCTTCATAATCTATAACCCTGAACCTAGCACCTGGGACCTAAATTATCTATGAACCGTGTACTGTGAACTCTTTGTTCATTCTTCGAATATACAATCTTCCGGTCTCAGGTCCGGGCGGAAACCTTTAAAACTGGGGTGGCGGAGATTGCCCTCGTCGGTAAGTTCCAGATATTCCACATCACAGACGATGACCGGTTTGGTCCAGGTGACATTTTCCTGGGAGAGCGCTGTACCGGTAAAGGGACAAATCTTGCTTTCAATGGTTGCCAGTTCCCTTTGAATGATTTTCAAATCCTCCATGGTGAAGCCGGTACCGACCATGCCGAAAGGGGTCAACCGGCCATCCACATAGGAACCCAGGATGAGTGACCGAAGACTCCCGCGGGTGGTAGGGTTAATGGCGTATCCGCAGACAATAAAGGGTTTGATGAGCTTCCGCTTAAATTTTAACCAGGCTTTGCTGCGCTTCCCGGGCAGATAAAGGCTGGATTTCTTTTTGGCGATGACGCCTTCCAATTCCAGTCGACAGGCGGATTGGAAGTATTTTATGCCGTCACCGGCAATATATTTGGTAAGAATCAATTCGTCCCGGTCAACAAAATTTTCCGCCAAGATGGCCCGTCGGATTTCAATGGGTTGGTTCAAAAGCGACCGGTGGTTGTAATAAAGCAGGTCAAAAACGGTAAAGACGACCGGTATATGGGCCATGGCTGCCTTGATGTGGTCCGGTTTGCGGAGTTGACCCCGTTTCTGAAGGGCGGAGAAATTGGGTTTTCCGTCCCGGATGGCAATGATTTCGCCGTCCAGAATGCATCCGGGGGTGCGGGTCCGTTGGTGCAAGTGGAGCAGTTCCGGAAAGACGCTGGAAATATCCTTCAGGTTACGGCTTTGCAATCGGGTGGAACCGTCCAGGAATGCCAGGCAGCGGTAACCGTCCCATTTGATTTCATAGGTAAAGTCATGGGAATTAAAGGGTTCGGCCATGGTTGCCAACATGGGTTGGATAGTGTTTGGAAGCATGGTATCTCCGGCGATTATTATTGAGTTAAACATGAGGCATGGGGTACGCGTAAAGCGGGTTAAGTTTTGTTGGGAATAGATGCAAGATAACACACTCATGCCTGCGCCTCGTGCCCTATGCCTAATTAGTATGCGCAGCTTAAAATTGAAAAATTAAATCTGATGAAGAATTCTTTAGATATTTTGCATAAGTTAGCCATAAATTAAGAAAATAGTTCCATGTGAAGTTTTACCTTTGTTGCGTTACATATTCCAGTTGGATAAAATCATGGTTAGAGATATTAGCACTCGTCTGTGGTGAGTGCTAACAATTTAACTCACTGAGAGGAGGGGAATTTATGAATATTAAGCCTTTAGGTGAAAGAATCGTTATCAAAGTTTTGGAGTCCGAGGAGAAAACCAAAAGTGGGATCGTTCTGCCGGATACGGCGAAAGAAAAACCGCAAATGGGTATCGTGAAAGCGGTTGGAAACGGGAAACTCCTGGACAACGGGCAACGTGTGGCATTAGACGTTAAGGTCGGCGATAAAGTATTGTTTGCCAAGTATGCCGGTACCGAAGTCAAACTGGACGGCGAAGAGTTTATGGTTTTAAAAGAAAGCGATATTTTAGCTATCGTTTCTGAGTAATTATGTGAATGAGGATGGTGATTGACTGATGGCAGCCAAACAAATTTTGTTTGCTGAAGAAGCCCGTCATGCTTTGGAACGCGGCGTAAACACCTTGGCCGATGCGGTCAAAGTGACCCTGGGTCCGAAGGGACGGAATGTGGTTCTGGATAAGAAATATGGTTCGCCGACCATTACCAATGACGGTGTAACCATTGCAAAAGAGATTGAACTTTCTGACCCGTTTGAAAATATGGGTGCCCAACTGGCGAAAGAAGTGGCGACCAAAACCAACGATATCGCCGGTGACGGTACCACCACCGCTACCATTCTCGCCCAAGCGATGGTTCGTGAAGGGTTGAAGAATGTGGCCGCCGGTGCCAACCCGATGATTCTCAAAAAGGGTATTGAAAAAGCGGTTAAAGCTGTCGTTGAAGAGATTAAGAAAGTCAGCAAATCCGTTGACAGCAAAGAAGATATCACTCATGTTGCGGCTATCTCCGCTGCCGACGAAGAAATCGGCCGGTTGATCGCCGAAGCCATGGAAAAAGTGGGTAAAGACGGCGTGATTACCGTTGAGGAATCCCAAACCATGGGAACCAACTTGGAAGTCGTCGAAGGTATGCAATTTGACCGGGGTTATGTCTCCCCGTACATGGTCACCGATTCCGAACGGATGGAAGCCGTTCTCGACGATCCGTACATTTTGTTGACGGATAAAAAGATCTCCATGATCAAAGATTTGCTCCCGATTTTGGAGAAGATTATTCAACGGGGCAAGCCCCTCCTGATCATCGCCGAAGATGTGGAAGGCGAAGCTTTGGCCACGTTGGTTGTGAATAAGCTCCGCGGCGTCCTGAACGTGGTTGCCGTGAAAGCTCCGGGCTTCGGCGATCGTCGTAAAGCGATGCTCAGCGATATCGCCATTGTCACCGGCGGTCAGGTCATTTCCGAAGAAGTCGGTATGACCTTGGAGAACGCCACTGTGGAAATGCTGGGTCAAGCCCGCCAGGTTAAAGTCACCAAAGACGAAACCACCATCGTGGACGGCCGTGGCGATTCCCAAGAGATCAAAAACCGGATTAATCAAATCAAGATGCAAATTGAAGAAACCACTTCCGACTATGATCGGGAGAAACTTCAAGAACGTCTTGCCAAGTTGGCCGGCGGCGTAGCTGTTATCCAAGTAGGTGCTGCTACCGAAACCGAGATGAAAGAGAAGAAACACCGGATCGAAGATGCTCTCTCTGCAACCCGCGCAGCTGTTGAAGAGGGTGTCGTTCCGGGCGGTGGCGTGACCCTGCTCCAGATCGCTCCGGTTCTCGATAAACTGAAAGAAACCGAATCCGGCGACGTCGCTACGGGTATTGCTCTGGTTCGGAAAGCTCTCAGCGAGCCGCTCCGTCAGATTGCTAACAATGCCGGCGTGGAAGGTTCGGTTATCGTTGAGAAAGTCAGCGAAATGAAGTTTGGCATGGGCTACAATGCATTAACCGGTGAGTACGTGGATATGGTTGCTTCCGGTATCGTTGACCCGGCCAAAGTTACCCGCAGTGCGCTGCAAAATGCAGCCAGTATCGCAGCCATGCTGTTGACGACCGAATGCTTGGTGGCTGAAATTCCTGAAAAGGAAAAAGCTCCTGTGCCTGGCATGGGCGGCATGGATATGTAAGATAATAAACCCGGCTTCAAAAGCCGGGTTTTTTCATATTTATATTCCCCGTCCGGCTAAACAGTCTGTTAAACCGGAAGGAATTCCGGCGGTTTGATCCGAAGATCAATGTGGTGATATATGTGGACAAACAGGAATTGGTGCGAATTTTTAATGATATCGGGCTGCTTTTGGAACTGAAGGGGGACAATCCCTTCAAATCCAGGGCTTATTATCAGGCGGCCCGGACGTTGGATGCCTTGACGGATGATCTGGAGACGCTGATTCGCGAAGGCCGGGTGGGGGAACTGTCCGGTTTCGGAGAGGCGCTTGTTCAAAAGGTGGATGAGTGGTACCGGACGGGGACCATTCAATATTACGAAAACCTGAAGGAGGATATTCCGCCGGGGGTTGTCGACATGCTCCGGGTTCCGGGTTTGGGCGCAAAGAAAGTCAGTATGCTCTATCAAACCCTGGGAATCACCGGACTGGAACAATTGGAGGCTGCCTGCAGGGAAAACCGTTTGTCCGCATTGCCCGGTTTCGGAGCCAAAACCCAGCTGAAAATCTTAGCCGGAATCGAGTTTTTAAAAGAGCACAGCCGGGAGTTTTTATTGGCGGACGCCTGGCATCACGCTGTTTCTTTGCTGCAGATGCTGACCGAGGAGCCGGACATTTTCCGGGTGGAAATCGGAGGTAGCCTGCGACGGTTGAAAGAGACGGTGAAGGATATCGATTTGGTGGCTGCTTCGGAACATCCGGAAAACCTGATTCGCAATTTCACCCGGTATCCCGGCATCCGGCAGGTGGTGGCCGGCGGGCCGACAAAAGCTTCGGTGATTCTGGAAAGCGGGTTGGCGTGTGATCTCCGGGCAGTGGCGCCACGGGAGTTTGTCCATACGTTGCAGCATTTTACCGGAAGTAAAGAGCATAATACCGCATTGCGCCATCGGGCTAAAGAATGGGGTTACAAGGTCAATGAATATGGTCTATTCCGGGGAGACACACCGGAATATTGTGAAACGGAAGCTGAAATTTATCAAAAATTGGGATTGGAATGGATACCTCCGGAGCTTCGGGAGGATCGGGGAGAGATCGAAGCGGCTCACCAAGGCCGTTTGCCGAAATTGATTGAACCGGAGGAGTTGTCGGGGATCTTCCATGTCCATACCCATGCCAGTGACGGGACGGCTTCAATACGCGAAATGGCGGAGCAGGCCATGGCATTGGGCTATTCTTATCTGGGCATCGCGGATCACAGCCAATCGGCCTTTTATGCCCATGGGTTGAGTCCGGAACGGCTGATGCGGCAGTTTGAGGAGATTGATCGGCTCAATGCCGAATATCCCGGATTTAAAATATTCAAGGGTATCGAGGCGGATATTTTGGCGGACGGGCGGTTGGACTATGACGACGAACTTTTGGCCCAATGCGACTTTGTGATCGGTTCGGTTCATTCCCGGTTTAAGATGGACAAGGCGGAGATGACGGCGCGAATTCTTCGGGCGATGGAAAATCCCTATTTGACGATGCTGGGTCATCCGACGGGGCGTATTCTCCTGCAACGGCCTGAATATCCGTTGGATCTGGATGCGGTTCTCGCCCAGGCTGCCCGGTGTGGGGTGATTTTGGAGTTTAATGCCAATCCCAACCGTTTGGATTTGGACTGGCGTTGGTGCAGGAAAGCCAAGGAACTGGGGGTCATGATCGCTGTCAATCCCGATGCGCATACTCCGGCGGATCTTGATCTGGCCCGCTTTGGCCTGTTGATTGCCAGAAAAGGTTGGCTGGAGAAGGCGGATGTCTTTAACAGCCGCAGTGCCGCCGAAGTGGAAGTTTATTTCGAAGCGCGGCGGCAGCGTTGAGGGCTTGGCTATGCTGCCTTTCGACGATGGATCAATGCCGTACTGCTTAAACGTTGATAGTAACAGGTGGCATAAATGAGGACGATTAACTGCAACAGGTGAGTGAAAGCCAAGCCCAAAGGCAATTTGCGCAAGGACAACCGAATGGCCGTGTGGAGCGCGATATACAGCAGACCGGCACAAAAGATCGGTTTAAACTGGCCTCTCAGCAGCTTACAACTGATGCGGTAGGCTTCGGACAAACCGACATTCTCCAAAATGACGGCAAAAGGCATGGCAAACAGTCGGTAGCTGACCGGAAGAAAGAGAATTTTAGCAGCATATTTTCCAAGGAGCGCAATACGGTCGGGTAACAGGGCGGCTGAGAGGATGACGGCCACATAGATGACGGCGAAGCCGACGGCGATAGTCCAGAAAACCGGCAACTTCCGGTGGGACTTGCCCAATAAGAGTTTATATTCGAAGAATCGGTGGCCGTCATGGGACGCGGTTCCCAAAATGGTTATCAGGACGGCGATGGACGACGTATAGACGGAGATGACGGCCACAACGACCATTTCTACCACTTGGCCGGTGAAAGATACACCGATAGGATCTCCCGGTGCCGGAAAAAGCATGCGGAAGACGACGCTGAAAGTCGACGAAAACAGGAGGCCTTGCACTGCCAGCGTTACGGTTAGTATCAGCAGCCAGTCCTCGATATGGGAGACGAAGATTTCCATGGCCTGTCCCAAGATGGTTTGCCGCCATGACCCGCGGCTGTTTTCGGCACCGGTTGGTTCCGTTGGCGTGGCGGGAGACAGTGAAACCGTTTCCGGGTATCCGGTGGCTGCCGTTTCCTGACGGACTTTTTCGCTTTGGATGCTTGCCGTCGAAGAGGATGGCAGGACATGGTCGGCGGGTTTGACAAAGATCAGATCGGTCTTGGCCAGGCTTTGGAATTTAAGCGTCCCTTCCGGGGCTACCTGGTCATTGTAGGTGAGAATGCCGGCTGACAGTAATTCCCGAATCTCGTTTTCGTCAAAGGGTCCGTATTGGCGTTTGTTATGTAATACGTAATAACGCACCTTTCACACCTCTTAATAGCGGATGAATATTCTGCATGCCAAAATGTAATTCCTGCTCAATAAGTTTTTACTATAAAGAAAGGAGCTTTCCATGGCGGAATATCGTGAAAGAATTATTAAATTGCAGCAATTTTTAAAAACGCAGGGTATTGAGCTTGCCGTGTTCAATCTCAACTCGGATCTGTATTATTACAGCGGATCGGTACAACCTCTTTATATGGCCATCCCTGCCGAAGGGGACGGAGTGTTGATCGCCAGGAAGTCCCTGGAGCGGATTCGGACTGAGGCACCGTTTTTAACGCTGGAGACATTTCAAAACACCCGGGATCTCCAACGGATCCTGGCCGAACGCGGTTGGAGCAAAGCCCGAAAAGTCGGGTTTACGCTGGAGAATACCGCTTATGCCACAGTCGTGCGTTGGCTGAAACTCTTTGAGGGGGCGGAGGCGGTGGATATCTCCTGGGATATCCGGCGGCTCCGAATGGTAAAGTCCGAATCCGAATTGGCTATCTTCCGGGAGGCCGGACGGAAAATGGCGGAGCTGCCCCGAATTGTCCGGGAGAGTTTCCGTCCGGGCATGACCGAATTGGAATTGAGTGCGGCCATAGAACACTTTATGCGCCTGAACGGCCACGGCGGGTTGGTCCGCTGCCGTCGGGAAGGCATTGAGATGAACTACGGCGTTTGCTCCGTGGGAAGCAATGCTTTGGCCGGAACCAAATTCGACGGGATCTGCGGCGGCGAAGGTTTGGACCGGGCAGTACCTTACGGCGCTTCCTGGCAGCCTATTACTCCCGGAATGCCGGTGATCTTGGATTATGCCTTTGTTTATCGGGGGTATCATCTGGATCAAACCCGGATGTTTTGCTGGGGAGAACCCCGGCCGGAAGCGGTGAAAGCCTTGGAAGCCATGGTCCAGGTTGAACGGTTCATTGCGGAACGGCTGGTCCCCGGAGCCGTTTGGAGCGAAATTTATGAAGCGGCGGTTCAATTGGCGGAAAAATTGGGCTATGGGGAATCGTTTATGGGCCTTGACCCGGAAAAAGTGAAATTTGTGGGCCATGGTGTCGGTTTGGAGTTGGACGAGCCGCCTTATCTGGCACCTAAGATGAATGAGACCATCGAAGTCGGCATGGTTCTGGCTTTAGAACCCAAAGTCTCCCTTCCGGGCATCGGTGTCATCGGCAACGAAGACACCGTCATCGTCACCGAAACCGGAGCGGAATGGGTCACGACTGCACCGGGGGAGATGATTGTGGTTGCAAATGGGATTTGAGTAATGGGGTACTGGGTTCTCAGGGTTTAGGTAGGAACGCTCTGCGTTCCGTCCATTACCCAGAACCTAGAACCCAGTACCTAATACCCTCTTCAATGGCATAGTTTTCCTTTACTCTTAATACAATGTTGTGAAGGGGGGATTGGGATGAAGAGTTTTGAGGTTAAGCAGATAGGGGTTGGATCGGTATTTAAGTTTCATTTTGTTGTTGGGGTTGTGGTGGGGCTGATTGCCAGCATCCTATTGTTGCTGACCGGAGCATCGTTGAAAAATTTAGGCATCGAAGTTGGGACGGTGGTTCTTGGCAAACAGGGGCCGCTGCAAGTGGGAGCTGCTCTGACGGGAATCGTTTTAGGTAGTCTGGCATATGGCCTGATGATGGGCTTGTTCGGAGCGATAGGCGCCCTTTTGTATAATGTATTTGCCCGGATAACCGGGGGAATTGTGGTAAGACTGGGTGATAGGGACTGAGGAGCCGTGAGGCTCTTTTTCATTCGGCGGGTATGGTGGCGGATATTGAGGAATTTTGTCGTTGATTCAATAGCAATGATGGATACGGAATGCTTTTAACGTTATATGAAAATAGAATTTTCCCGAATATATTTTATATAACGGGAAAAACCATCTCGGTTCTTTAAAAACCGGCATATCTCGACATTTTATTTCGGTAATTTATGATAAAATATTGAAAAATATACATTAAGAAAACATGAGGAAAACCGGATGCTTTCGCAGGACCGCAAAAACAATAAAAAAACAGCCTTTCGGCTGTTATTTGTTTGATGGATTGGTGCCCAGGACCGGACTTGAACCGGTACGGTTGCCCATACGCCCCTCAAACGTACGCGTCTGCCAGTTCCGCCACCTGGGCATATCGAATTGACTCTTATAATTATAAGGGGGTTCCTTTTTAATGTCAAGACCATTTGCAAATTTTAATGGGTTTTAACTTGCCATTTAAAGAATTCTTTGGTATTTTTTTTATGGAAAATGGAAATGGATGTCATTTTGTGGAAACTTGCGGGTCCGGGGAGGATTTACCAGTTCAAACACGAATAAAGGTGTTAGGCGCACTGATAACCGGAGGTTTACATGTTCGACTTACATACGCATATTATCCCTGGAATCGATGACGGTGCCGAAAATTTAGAAATTTCCAAAGCCATGCTGGAATTGGCTGTTTCCCACGGGACGCAAGGGTTGGCGGTCACTCCCCATGTGGTTGAGGGAGGTTGGCTGCCCGATTGGGAAGAGATTGTGGCCGGATGTACCCTGTTGCGAAAAGTTTCCGAGGAATCCGGTTATCACTTGAACATTTATCCCGGTGCAGAAGTGGCGTTAAATATGGATATCTTAAACCGGATTACCGGACCTGGGCCTTATTGTATCAACGGAGGCTCTTATTTATTGACCGAATTGCCGGCTTTGGAGATTCCTCCGTATACGGAAGACTTTTTCTTCATGTTACAAGCCCGGGGAATCACGCCCATATTGGCCCATCCGGAACGGAACCCGGCGGTTGCCAGGGATTTGGAACGGTTGGAGGAATGGGTCCGACGGGGTGTCCTGATCCAACTGAATGCGCCCAGCCTTAACGGGCGGCTGGGCAAAGAGGTGGCAGCTACTGCCGAATATCTGGTGACCCGCGGGATAGTGCATGTGATAGGTTCTGATGCCCATGGCATAAACAGCCGCCGGCCGATTTTGAGTGAGGCGGCCCAAAAATTGCGGGCTCTGGTGGGAGAAGCCGGTTACCGGCGGATCTGTTTGGAAAACCCGTTGAAAATTATCGCCAATGAGACGGTTGAACTGTTTATGGAGGTTCAGGCGGCTGCTCCTTCAGGATGGTTCAGCCGGTTGTTTTCCGGGAAAAAGAATATTCGTTGAAATAAGTCCGTTGAGTCGGATCAAAACAATGGAAATTCGATAATTTCGGTGAATGAAATCACCGTTTCGCCCGATATATTTTGATAGAGCAGTTGAATTTATCTATCATCCGAAACGGAGGTTATCGATGAGACGCGTATTTGTAATCATCATGGTATGCTTCGGGCTTTTGGCAGGGGCCGTTGGTATGGCGGCTCCGGCGGAGGACTACCGGTTGGGGCCCGGAGACGTGCTCGCTGTCAGCGTCTGGGGTTATCCCGAATTGCAAGTGCCAGAATTGATTATCCGGCCCGATGGCAAGATCGCAGTTCCGTTGGCCGGTGAAGTACAGGCGGCCGGATTGACGCCCGCGGAGTTGACGGCTGAAATAAGCCGGATTTTGGGAGATTTCGTGAAAGAGCCGAAGGTTACGGTCAATGTGATTAAATTCCGGACCACCCGGGTGTATGTCTTGGGCGAGGTCAATAAACCCGGGCTCTATGAGATTGAAAAAGAACACCGGGTGTTGGATGCTTTGGCCGCAGCCGGCGGTTTTACCCGGAGTTCCGATAAGAACAAGGTATATCTGGTCCGCAGCGGGGATCGGATGAATTATACCCTCATCAATCTCAATGATATATTGCGGAAAGGCGATATGTCGCAGAATTATGTATTAAACGACGGCGATGCGTTGTTTTTAACACGACATAAGTTAGATTATGTGAAAGAGATATTGCCTTTCATTACAGCCTGGGCCCAGATCGAGGATATCAGGGATAATTAGGCATGTAGTGTGGGTATAACGTACGAGTGGTGCGAGCTTAGTGTTACCTTGAGTTTTGTGCTGAAGCACCAAAGGCAAGCTATCAAATGCAAGAAGGAGTAAAATCGGTGAGTGAACAAAATTATGCAATGGAAGAGACAACGCTTGATTTGAAAGATATTCTTCGCATTTTGAGACGGCGGCGGGGACTGATTCTGGGAGTGTTTTTGGCGGCGGTGGTGGCTTCCGTAGTTATCAGTTGGATATTGCCCCCGACCTATGAGGCAGAAACTACGCTTCGGATCAAACAGTCCAAAGGTCTGGCCGATTCATTGCTGGGAAGTATGCCCTTGGGGAATGCCATGGCCACCAAGCAGATGATGTCCACTTACGCCGAAATCCTCAAGAGTCGGACCGTCGTTGAGTCCATGATGGACAAGGTATACGGTGATTCATCCGAAAGGCCGATGTATAAGCAAATGGTGGACAGGATTACCACCCTCCCGGTCCGGGATACGGAGATTCTCAAAGTGTCGGTAACCGACAGGAATCCGGCGAAAGCCCAACAGATCGTCAATACGTTGGTGCAGTCGTTTGTCGAACGCATGACGGACCTGGTCCGGTCGGAACAGCGGATGATCCGTTCGTTTATCGGAGAACGCCTGGAGGAAGCCAAGCGAGAGTTGTTGGCAGCCGAAGCCAGTTTGGAACTGTACAAGCGGGAACAGCAGATTGTGGCTCCGTCGGAAGAAATTAAGGCCATCATCGGCAATTTAACCACGATTAATAAGTTGAAGGCGGAAAACAGTGTGGCGTTGTCTTCGGCCCAAGCCAAACTGCAAAGCGCCCAGGCCCAATTGGGGGAGCAGAAACCGGAATTTGTGGCCGAAAACCAGCTTATTTTGCAATATCGGAGCAAACTGGCTGATCTTGAAGTGCAGCTGGTGGGAATGCTCCAGAAATATACGGAGAAACATCCGGAAGTGATGGCGCTCCGTGCAGCCATCGAAGAAACCAAACAACGGTTAAATGCGGAGATTGCCCGGGTCATCAATGCGGAGGCGTCCTCCATGAATCCGGTCTATCAAGGGCTGTTACAAACCCGGATTCAGGCGGAGGTGGAGATCGCAGCCGCCAAAGCGCAGCGGGAAGCCATTGACCGCGTTATCGCCGAACAGGAACAGATGTTGACCTCTCTTCCTGCCAAAGAACTGGGGTTGGTCCGGGTGATGCGGGATGCCACCGTGGCTCAGGAGATTTACGTCATGTTGGCCAAACGTCACGAGGAAGCCCGGATCAGCGAAGTGATGCAGCCCACCGATGTGCAGGTGGTCGATGCGGCCGTAGCTCCGGACAAGCCTATCAAGCCCAATAAGCGGCTGAATGTGATGATCGCCGCGTTCTTAGGCCTGTTTGCCGGAACCGGGCTGGCCTTTGTTCTCGAATATATCAACAAAACGATTCTCAATACCGAGGATGTCGAGTACTATCTGGGTCTCCCGGTACTCGGGACGATTCCCGATTTCGGCATAGAAGAAGAGGAAAAAGGGTTTATGGATAAGGTTAAAAAGCGTTATTTCAATAACCGGTAGACTTTAAATTTTTGAAGGATGCAGTGTTTCGCAAACGATAAAATGCGTTAAGGAAGGTAAACATGGCAGAACATAAATTAATCGTTCATGAGCAGGCGAAGTCTCCCATTTCGGAAGCTTATCGGACGCTTCGGACCAATTTACAGTTCTCCAAGATTAACGAAGAACTGAAACTGGTGATGTTTACCAGTTCGGGGCCGGGCGAAGGAAAGTCCACGACGGCAGCCAATGCGGCGGTGGCCATGGCCCAGGCCGGGAAAAACGTACTGATTATCGACTGCGACTTGCGCAAGCCGGTGCAGCATCGGATCTTTGAAAAGAACAGACAAGGATTGACCAATCTGATGGTTGAATCGCTCAGTCTGGACCAAGTGATTCAGCCTACCGAAGTGCCGGGGCTCAGCCTGATGACCAGCGGGCCGATTCCGCCGAACCCGTCGGAACTTTTAGCTTCGGCCAAGATGGATAAATTGCTGGAAACGGTGAAAGAACGGTTTGACATGGTGATTTTGGATGCGCCGCCGGTGTTGGCGGTGACGGACGCAAGCGTATTGGCGTCGAAAGTGGACGGGATTGTCCTGGTGGTCGCTGCCGGGACCGTCCGGCCGGAGATCGCCGTCAGAGCTAAGGATTTACTGGAGAAAGCCAACGGCCACATCCTGGGGGTCGTCCTTAACCGGGTCGAGATCGAAGAAGAGCATGCGTATTACTATTATTATTACAACGTGGCGGACAAGCAAAAACGGAGAGCGTGAGATTCATTCCCATTATCTGAAATACATGGGATAAACAGAATATAACATCGATGATTTCAAAAATGAAATAAGTACAGGCGCGGTCATGCGACCACTATGGAAAAGGCATGAGAAAACAGGTGTGATTGGATGTCAATGCGGCGTTTTACTCATGCCTCATATTCAACAACAGTAAATTGGAGTTTCTTGCTGAAATCTGGAGCGATTGGAAGTGACGATGATATGCGGCGAAAACTGATATCAGCGACTTTAATCCTAATGGATGCGGCGATTGTGATGGTGGTGTCGTATTTGTCCTTCTTCATACGGTTTGAAGGAAAAATTGATGCTGCATACATTCAGATGATGTTCAAGTTTTTGCCGCTTTTGGTTTTGATCCGGATTTCCGTTTTTTATTTGTTCGGACTCTATAACCGGATTTGGCGTTATGCCAGTATCAGCGAATTATTGGCGATCATGGCTTCGGTGACCGTTGGTTCGGTCGTTGTTTTGATCGCCATGATCATGTTGGGGCAGACATTTCCCCGCAGCATCTATATTATCAGCTGGTTCTTGAACATTTTGTTGATCGGTGCCAGCCGGATGTGCATCCGGGTTATTACATATCTCCGGTCCAACGAAGGGCAGGGTCAACCGCAACGGGTATTAATCGTCGGTGCCGGAGATACCGGTTATCTGGTGGCGCGGGATCTTATTTTGCATGGTAATGGGAAAAGGCTGGTCGGATTTATCGACGATGATCGTTCGAAGCAGGATCAGCGCATCATGGGTGTGAAGGTGTTGGGCGGTCGGGATGTTCTCAAAAAAACCGTGGAGAAAATGCACGTGGATGAGATTATCGTAGCAACGCCTTCATTGAGCGGGGAGAGGCTGCGCATGTTAATCCACGATTGCCGCCAGACCGGCTGTCGGGTGAAGATGGTTCCGACCTTGCATGAACTGATTGACGATAAGCCGACCATGGAACAATTGCGCGAGGTCAATCTGGAGGATTTGCTGCGCCGGGAACCATTAAAACTGGATCTGGAGAAGGCTGCCGGTTACCTTCGGGGCAAACGGGTGTTGATCACCGGTGCCGGCGGTTCCATCGGTTCTGAACTTTGCCGGCAGGTGGCCCGGCTTCAGCCGGAGAGCCTCTTTCTCCTGGGTAAAGGCGAAAACAGTATCTACGAGATTCATCAGGAACTCCTGGAGAAATATCCGGACTTACATATTCAACCGATCATTGCCGACGTCCGGGATCGGCGCCGTATAAGGAATATTTTCTACCGGACCCTTCCCGAAGTCGTCTTTCATGCGGCAGCCCACAAACATGTCCCGTTGATGGAACTTCAACCGGAAGAAGCGGTATATAACAATATCTTTGGCACCAAGGTTGTGGCTGAAGCGGCATTGACGGTTAAAACCGAAATTTTTATCATGATCTCCACCGATAAGGCGATTAATCCCACCAGCGTCATGGGGGCCACCAAGCGCGTTGCCGAACAGGTGATACAAAGCCTGAATGGTTTGGGCCGAACCAAGTTTGCGGCAGTGCGATTCGGGCTATTAAGCCCCCTAATTGATTTGGACAAATAGTGTGTGTCTGATAGAATCAATTTGGGAGTGATTTAAGTGACCAGACAGTATACTAATGAGTTCAAGGCTCAGGTACTAAAAGAAGTCCAGGAAGTAGGTAACGCTGCACTGGTAGCGCGTCGCTATGAGTTGTCCAAGAACACCGTTTATACATGGATGCGCGCTGCTCGCAGACGCGGATCAACGGAAGCTCTTTCAAGGAACTTACAGTCCCGTACCTCTGAACTAGAAAAACGATTGGAAGAGGTCAGTAGCGAGAACGACCAGCTAAAGCGCATTGTAGCTGAAAAGGAGCTCGAGTTAGCAATACTGCGAGAACTGAGGGACAAGACAAACCCTCGGTAGCCGACAAAGTTGACGTTGCAGAGCGGTGGATCAGCAAAGGGTTTAAGACTAGTCTGGTCCTTGGCTTTGTCGGCTTATCCCGCTCTACTTACTACGCAGTCATCGACCGCAAAGATGATGTTAAAGAGGCAGCGAACGAACACCCGGTCTCCGGAAAAGCAGCCGCAGGCCGCCCTGTTCCAGGTTATTCCTACACCTTTGATGGCCGCAGAATACCAGATGAAACCATCAAGTCCTGGATTTGTACTCTTATTGAAGGTGATGGATTCCCCTATGGCTATAGGAAGCTTACCGTCTGCCTGAAAGAAGATTATTTTCTACGTATTAACCACAAGAAGGTATACCGACTTTGTGCCGAGCTAGGAGTGCTCCGGCCGCAACGTCGAATCAAGCGGCGCCACCCGAGGCGCATAGCAAAACACATGCAAGTAGATGCTCCCAATCAGCTTTGGGAAATGGACATAAAATACGGCTACATCGCCGGGACAAAGCAGTTCTTTTTCCAGTTGTCCCTGATCGATGTCATGGACAGGGAAGTCATCAGCTACCATTTAGGCTTAAGGTGCACTGCCATGGATGCAGTAAGCGTCCTCAGACAAGCCATTGAAAAGAGAAATCTGGACATAGAAAGAACCACTAGATTACCGATAGTACGCACTGACAACGGACCTCAGTTCATCGCTAAGGTTTTCGCCAGGGCATGTGAGCAGCTAGGGCTAGAGCATCAACGCATTCCAGTGAAGACTCCGAACATGAATGCTCATATTGAATCCTTCCATGCTGTCCTTGAAGACGAATGCTACTCCCGGCACGAGTTTCTGAGCTTCCAGGATGCATACTGTCAAGTGAGCGAGTACATGCGTTACTACAACGAGCGCCGTCGTCATGGGAGTCTGAGAGACAAGCCTCCCAGAGAATACCACAAAGCAATCATGAGAAACGATTTGAAACCTGAAGTTATTGCTGCATAATGTCCAAAGTTAGGGGTTTGAACCGCGGGAATGTATTGGGAAGCCGGGGCAGTGTGGTCCCGTTGTTTCAAAAACAGATCGCTGCCGGCGGGCCGGTGACGGTGACCCATCCGGAGATGAGACGCTATTTTATGACTATCCCGGAAGCTGTCCAGCTGGTGCTCCAGGCCGGATCGATGGCCAACGGAGGAGAAGTTTTTGTCCTGGATATGGGAGAGCCGGTGAAGATCTATGATATGGCCTGTGCCCTTATTGAGCTTTCCGGACTTCGGCCCCATAAGGATATAGAGATTCGGTTTACCGGTCTCCGCCCCGGGGAGAAACTCTTTGAGGAGCTTTTAACTGCGGAGGAAGGCACGACGGCCACTACGCACCATAAGATTTTCATCGCCAATCTTCAAGCTGTGGATGCCCGAAAGCTGGAAGACGGCCTCAACCGCCTGTTGAAAGCCAGGGACTCTTTTGAGATCCGAAAGATCCTCGGCGAACTGGTGCCGACATATACCGGTGTGCCGGGATCGGAAGACTATTTTTCCGAGGAAGACAGTATGGCCTTAACGGCGGCTTCCGGGGAGAAAATGATGACGCATTAAAAGAAGGCATGAGGTTATGTGATGTGATAGGATGCTTTTATTTGAAGGAATTAGGAAAGCAGGCGCCAAATTTATGATTTCGAGTGAGGTTAAACGATGATTAGCAGTGAATTAAGGAATATTCCATTTTCACCACCTGATCTTACAGATGCAGAAATATATGAAGTCATCCAGACGTTAAAATCAGGCTGGATTACTACTGGCCCCAAGACTAAACTTTTTGAAGAAAAAATCGCCCAATATATAGGTGTAAAAAAAGCGGTATGTTTGAATTCGGCAACGGCAGCCATGGAAATGACTCTTCGTATTTTAGGGATCGGACCTGGGGATGAAGTGATTACTTCCGCATATACGTATACAGCTTCTGCTTCAGTGATTCATCATGTTGGCGCCAAAATTGTCCTGATTGATGTAGCTCCTAATTCTTTTGAAATGGATTATGATAAGCTGGCTGAAGCAATTAATGAAAGAACAAAAGTGATCATTCCTGTCGATATTGCCGGTAGGATGTGTGATTACGATAAAATATTCCAAATCGTTGAAAGTAAGCGACATTTGTTTAAGGCAAATAATGAATTACAGCGAATGTTTAACCGTATAATCGTTTTGGCTGATGCAGCTCATTCTTTCGGAGCTGAGAGAAAGAAAGTTAAATCCGGTCTGGCCGCCGATTTTACCTGTTTTTCTTTTCACGCGGTTAAAAATTTAACAACAGCAGAGGGTGGTGCTGTCACTTGGCGTCAGGATTTGGGCCTTGACGAAGAATGGTTGTATAAGCAATTTATGCTGTATTCTCTCCATGGACAGTCAAAAGATGCTTTAGAAAAGACTAAAAAAGGGTCTTGGGAATATGATATTATTTTCCCTGCTTATAAATGCAATATGACAGATATTTTGGCAGCTTTAGGTTTAGTTCAGTTAACACGTTATCAAGAGTTAATGAAACGGCGGCGAGAAATTATAAAGACATATGACCGGCTGTTATTGCCGCTTGGAATAGAAAGTTTACAACATTATGGTAAAGAATTCAGTTCTTCCGGTCATCTTTACCTAGCTAGAATTCCGGGAGCCAATGAAGTGGAGAGAAATGAAATTATTATGAAGATGGCTGAAGCCGGTGTAGTAACAAATGTCCATTATAAACCTCTTCCAATGATGACTGCATATAAAAACATGGGATTTTGTATTAAAGATTATCCTAATGCGTATAAGCAGTATCAGAATGAAATTTCGCTTCCGTTGCATACCATGCTTAGTGATGAGGATGTGGAATATGTATGTGAATGTTTGAAGAGAGCTGTATGTGAAGTTTTGGGTGTATCAAAAGTTGGTTAATTTTAGCTTCCTAGCGGGGGAATATAATAACGGATGATTTTAAGAAAATGGGATGATTTACCGGAATACTTGAAAAATGAAAGTGTAAGGTATTATTATAGTCATTTATCAAAAAAGAAATTGAGTTTGGCGATGAAGCGACTATTTGATATTATTGTCGCAGTCTTCATGCTGATATTGTTAGCTCCTTTGTTCGTTATTATAAGTATTATGATTAAAATGGATTCTAAAGGACCGGTGTTGTTCCGTCAAACAAGAGTAACTCAGTATGGTCGACATTTTAAGATTTTTAAATTTCGAACAATGATTCATAATGCTGAAAAAAGTGGGACGCAGGTGACCGTCAACAATGATCAAAGAGTCACCAAAGTGGGAAAGTTTTTAAGAAAATATCGACTTGATGAAATACCACAGCTATTGAATATTTTGGCCGGAGATATGAGTTTTGTAGGGACACGGCCCGAGGTTATTAAGTATGTTGAACATTATAACGATGAAATGTTGGCAACATTGCTTTTACCGGCAGGAGTTACTTCAGAAACAAGTATTCGGTATAAAGATGAAGAAAAAATTTTAACCGATATTGATGATGTTGATCGGGCTTATATTGAAATAGTTTTACCAGAAAAGATGAAGATAAATTTGAAGAGTATTAAGGAATTTAGCTTTTTTAATGATATTAAAACAATGTTGAGGACAGTGTTGGCTGTTATTAAAAAATAAATGAGTTAATTAAAAAAAACCAGAGTTGTTAAGAGGTAATGAAGTGAAAATAAGAATTCTGCGCGATACGGAATATGTAAATCAAATTGTTGATATTCATATTCGTACTTTTACCGGATTTTTTTTAACCTTTTTAGGAAGAGGTTTTCTTAGGCAATTATATAAGGGATTTATCACTCATAATGAGTCAGATATTATTGGTGCCTTTGAAGGGGATAAACTTATAGGGTTTGCGGCTTATTCGAAGAATATCAGTGGATTTTATAAATATCTTATTAAAAGGAGTTTGTTTCCATTTGCGTGGTATAGTTTTTTGGCATTTTTTAAAAAACCAGGAATAATGTTCAGATTACTTCGGGCATTTACATATTCAAAGGAAAGTAAACGAGAAGAGTTATATATTGAGCTTTCTTCAATTGGTGTATTACCTGAGGCCAAAGGAAAAGGGGTTGGGTCTGCTCTAATTTCTGAATTGAAAAAAGAGTTCAAAGCGTGTGAATATCAATACATCAAACTTGAAACTGATAAACTAAATAATGATTCGGTAAATGCTTTTTATTTAAAAAATGGATTTGTATTAGATCATTCATATGTAACGCCTGAAGGTCGGGAAATGAATGAATATCGGTATTATTTCGGAGATATTTACTAAATTATATTTTAAGCATAGGTGAGCATATGAAGAAAATATTGATTGTTTCAACGGTAAGTCGTCAGTTTTACCTGTTTGAACAGGCGAATATCGAAGTACTACATTCATTGGGATATGAGGTACATGCTGCTGCTAATTTTGCTGATGCAAATCCCCGGTTGGATGCTTTAGATATCATTCGACATCATATTGATATTCAGCGTTCACCGTTTTGTTTGACTAATATTAAGGCATTTAACCAATTAAAACAATTGATGAAATCCGAGAAATTTGATGCAGTGCATTGCCATTCCCCGGTCGGCGGTGTTCTGGCAAGGTTGGCAGCAAAAGTCGTTGGGATTTCCCCGATAATATATACCGCACATGGATTTCATTTTTATAAAGGAGCCCCGTTAATGAATTGGCTCCTTTATTATCCGGTTGAACGGTTTTTGGCTAGATTTACAGATATACTTATAACTATAAATAAGGAGGATTATCAGCGGGCACAGCAGTTTAAAGCTGGTAAAGTGGTTTATATTCCCGGGATTGGTGTTGATACAAATAAGTTTAATGTGATAAGGCTAGATAAAAACATCAAGCGTGAAGAATTAGGAATTAAAAACGGGACAATAGTATTGCTCTCAATAGGAGAAATGATAAAGCGAAAGAATCATGAAACTGCAATTCGCGCTTTAGCAAAACTGAAAAAGGAAAATGTAGTGTATTTAATATGCGGGCGTGGTAAATTGGAAAATTATTTAAAGGAACTGGCTGAAAAACTTGGAGTGGGAGATAAAGTTAAATTTTTAGGTTTTAGAAATGATATTCCCGAAATATGTAAAGCTTCTGATATTTTTATTTTCCCTTCATATCAGGAAGGATTACCAGTGGCAGTAATGGAAGCAATGGCAGCGGGATTACCTGTAATTTGCTCTAATATTAGAGGCAATAAAGATTTGATTAAAAATGGGCAAGGCGGTTATCTTTTTGAGCCAAGGGATGTAGATGGATTAGTTAATTATATATTAAAAATTATTAAAGATGTCGAATCGCAGGTTTCTATGGCTAATTTAAACAAGCAGAATGTTAGTCAATATGACAAAGTGTATGTAAAAAAAGTGATGAATCAAATATATGCTGATTTAAATAATAATGATAACAGAGAGGAAATACATAGTGAGTAGTATTTTGTTTATAAGATCGACACATCCTTTATTTGATTCAAGATTGCAAAAAGAAGTAAATTCAGCATTGAAATTTGAGCATGATGTAATTTTGCTTGGTTGGAACAGGGAAAATATTTCGGTAAACGGCAATCAGTTAAAAATGATTGATGGTTTTGTTGATTTTGAACTATGCAAAATTAAGGCGAGATATGGTGACGGTATAAAAAATATTTTTAAATTATTTTTGTTTCAAATATGGATTTTATATAAATTAGTAATTCATAGAAAAAAATATAGGATTATTCATTCTTGTGATTTTGATACAGCAATACCAGCGTTTATTGTAGCGAAGTTATTCAGGAAAAAGATTGTTTATGATATCTATGATTATTATACCCACTCTCATTTTGTTCCTAAACCAATAGAAAAAATTATAGAATCAGGGGAAAATTTTATCATTAATTCTTCGGATGCAGTTATTATTTGTAATGATGAACGACGCGAGCAAATTATAAAAACTCATCCCAAAAAGTGTGTTGTAATTCACAACACTCCTGACGTCCGATGGGAAAAACAAAAAAATAGAATATGCAAGTCGGATAACAGTAATTTTAAGATTGTCTATGTAGGGATCCTTCAACCAGGTCGGCTTTTATATGAGATTGCGAATATTATTACTCATTATCCTAATATAGAGCTTCATATTGGAGGTTTTGGCAACTTAGAAAATGAGTTCTATGAATTGTCAAAGAAATATTCTAACGTTTTTTTCTATGGAAGATTACCATATAATCAGGTATTACAATTGGAGAGTGAATGCGATCTTCTTTTTGCCATATATGATCCTACAATAAAGAATCATAAATTTTCGGCACCGAATAAAGTGTATGAGGCAATGGCTTTGAAAAAGCCAATTATTGTTTGTAAAGATACTGGTGTTGATAAAATGGTTACTAGGCATCAAATAGGACTGGCAATTAATTATAATGCGCAAGCTTTTATTGCTGCGGTTCAAGAATTAATGAAAAATCCTGCATTAAGAGATGAGATGGGTTCAAATGGTAGAAAAGCCTATGAAATGTATTATCGTTGGCCGATTATGGAAGAAAGGTTGGAAGACATATATTCTAATTTAAATATCCATTATTAGAAGTCAAATATAGAACTCATATGATTTGATTATTATTTAAAATATTTGCATAATGGTGAAGATTTTTAACTATACAGGGGTCAGATTATGAAAGTCAAAATTTTAATTGTTGCCGGTTCGCTAAGAGTTGGAGGTATTGAAAGGTCACTGGTTAATCTGTTAAATTGCATTGATTTTTCAAGATATCAGGTGGACCTATTTTTATACTCAAATAGTGGTGAGTATCTAAATAATGTACCGGAAGAAGTGAAATTGGTCAATGATTCCTGGCTATTAGATTGCATAGGGCGTACGCATAATGAAATACTAAAAACTAAAAATTTTTTCAAAATATGTTTTCGATCAGTTGCGGCTATTTTATGCAAAATCATAGGAAGTAAAATGTTTTATAGCATATTGTTCGCCTATATTAAAAAAATAAAAGGATATGATGTCGCAATTTCCTACTCCCATAATGGCAACCCTAAGACACTATACTGGGGCTACAATCAATTTGTATTAAAAAAAGTATCTGTAAAAAAGAAAATTGCTTGGATACATAGCGATTATATAAGAGCCGGACTCAACATATCGCAAAACAATAATGAATATAGGCAATTTGATGCTATTGTTAATGTGTCTTATGCTGGTAAGAGTACATTTGATCAAGTTTTACCTGAGTTACAGGGAAAATCTTATGTTGTTTATAACATGTATCCCATCAACCATATAAGGGAATTGGCTGTGGATTCCAGTCCTTATGATGATTTTAATTCTGGGTACCGAATTGTTTCGGTGGGTCGTATAGATACTAACAAGGCATTTGACCGAGTAATACGAATTGCTTCCCGATTGCGGGAGGATGGATTTAAGTTTCGATGGTTTATTGTTGGGGACGGGCCGGATAGAAAGTATCTTGAGGAACTTTGTAATGAAATAGGTTTACAAAGTTACGTTTATTTTGTGGGTAATAAGCAGAATCCTTATCCTTATATAAAAAATGCTGATCTATTTGTTTTAACTTCAAAATATGAAGGTATGCCAATGGTTGTATCCGAGGCATTGATACTTGGGATTCCAGTAATTACAACCAGGTATGCATCAGCTGAGGAGCAAATAAAACAAGGTGTAAATGGCTATATTACTGATAATTGCGAAGAGGATTTGTACCAAAATTTAATACTGGTTTTAGATGGTGATAAATTAACTAATCTAAAAAATAATTTAATATCAATTAATTATTCAAATGATTTAGCTTTATCTCAATTTCAGTCAGTTATAGAAAAATAAGGAATAGTGAGGAAGCATGAAAAATCCATTTAAATATAATCGTTTATCTACATGGTTTTTTGGGATTTACTTGTTGTTATCTCCTTTAGATATGGCATTAAATATTTTTAATTCTGGGACAATTTTAAAGTATATTGGTATCTTGACGATTTTTATATGTGTTTTGGAGTTAATAAAGAACAGGGTTTCAATAAAGCTAGATAGGCTGCAAATATTAATAATATTTCTCTTTGTATACTATTTGGCTTCTGTTTTATGGTCTGATTCTGAACCTAGGATTGGAAATGCAATTTCTATTATAAATCTTGCTTTATTTTATTGTATTATGACCATGAGAGGATATACGGAAAATGAATATAAATTTATAAGGTTTTTCTGCTTAGTAGGTGCATTAATATATAGCATATATATGATTGTGAATGCGAAAAATTTGTTACTTTATGAACGAGTTACTATGGGATTTGGAGGAGAACTTATTGATCCAAATGATATGGCAGCGAGTCTAATTTTACCTTTTTTCCTTGGAATACAGATAATACGTCAAAATTCGAGAAATATATTCGGGAAATTTGCAGTAGTTAATGTACTCATTATAGGTTTTGCAATATTGCTTACGGTGTCGAGAGGAGCACTTTTATCACTAATTATCGGCCTTATTGCATTAGTCTTATTTAGTTCCAGTGTGTCAATGCAAAAAAAATGTATTGGTATAGTTTTTAGTATATTAATATGTATTATGCTTTATCAATTAGTTGAAGGATATCTACCTAATACTGTAAAAAGCCGTATAACATTAAGCCAGGTTTTAGAGGATAGAGCTTCAGATCGGTTTACAATATGGAAGAACGCTTTCCATTTATTTAGTAATTCAAGTGTTTTTCGGATGCTTTTCGGATATGGTATAGCAAACTTTCCAGTATTACATTTGAAAATTTATGGTTCTTATGTTGCAACTCATAATATCTTTATACAGAGTTTATTAGAAGGAGGTTTTATCGGACTCATATTAATAATGTCGATTTTTACAGAGGCCGTAAGGAAAACATTATCAAAACATAAATGGGTAATGTTTGGTATATTAATTGCGACAATCATAGTATCATGTTCGATAGAAACGATTAATAAAAAGTTTCTATGGAATGCATTAATTTTTGCATCTATAAACATAGTTTCAAAAAGTAAAATTGAAGAATCAATTTCACAATAGTATTTTTTGCATAAAAGGCAGTACCCCAAAATATTTTGTAATCATGAAACTGAAAAGGTTAAATAAAGGAATTTTGCAATGTTTGATACTCTACAAAAGTTTTTACCTTTATGTACCAAATTTTATCGCCTGAAAACGGTGGATATTTGCAATATAGGAGATAAGAAGGTTGGATAAAATAAACTGTCAACATATGCGAAAAAATAGTTTAGTTATTAACACTATTGCTTTATATATACTTCAAATCTCTAAATATGTATTTCCGTTATTAACATTTCCATATTTAACACGGATACTCCAACCAATGAATTATGGGATAATGACTTTTGCAAATAGTATTATGGCGTATTATCAATTATTAATTGATTTTGGCTTTTTACAATCTGCAACGAGAGATTGTTCATTATTTAGGGAAGATAAAAAGAAATTAGCACAGATTGTAGCAGCAAGTGTGCAAGCTAAATCGGTACTTGGGTTAATTGGAATTGTTACTTTAATTTCAATTGTTTCTTTTTGTAATGTATTTCGGGATCGTGAGTTATATACATTATTATCATATATACCAGTTTTAACGGGAGTTTTTTCAATAGATTTTTTGTTTCGTGGTCTTGAGATAATGGAGATTATTACTTATCGTACTATTGTTGGCAGAGTTATTTATACGATATCTATCTTTCTATTTATTCATAAACCTGAGCAGTATTTATTGATACCAATTATTTCTGCTTTTGGTGAAATCATTATATTAATATGGGCTTGGTATTATGCAAAGCAAGTGATTGGATTAAAAATTAGCTTTGTATCAATAGGAGAAACATTGTCAGCCCTTAAAGATTCGGCTATGTTTTTTCTTTCCAGAATTGCTTCTACAATATATACTTCGACAAATACGGTATTATTAGGGGCAATATATGGCAATGCTGAACTTGCACAATTTGGTGTAGCGAATGCATTAATTGTAAATATTCGTAGTATATTCAGTCCAATTGCTGACAGTCTTTATCCTTATATGGTTAAAAATAAAAATTATAAACTTATCAAAGGAATATTGTGGGTATTGATGCCGATTATTCTATTGGGAACTATCAGTTTATTCATTTTAGCGGACTCAATTATATTTTTACTTTCTGGTCATAATTATAAAGACGCTATTCCTATTTTTCGGGCATTTTTACCTCTAATATTTATAACATTGCCAATATATTTATTAGGGTTTCCGGTTTTAGGTGCAATGGATAAACTTAAAGAAGCAAACTTTTCTGTGGTGTATGCGGCAATATTTCATATATCAGGACTAATTATATTATTTCAAATTGATAGGATAAATTTTATATCTGTAGCATTTCTTTCATGTGTGAGCGAAGCTGTAATGTTATTATTGAGAATAATTTATGTTATAAAAGGGAGATACGATAAAAATGACAGAAACATTGACACACATTTGGCAAAAAATTAAATATGTGTTGCGAAATAACGTATTAACTAAAGGGATTTATGTTCGTTTATATACAATAATTAAAGCAAGGCCACAACAGGCAAAAAAGAGAAAGAATATAAAGAGAGCAGGTTTTGAATTAATTTCAAAAATACATAATATGTTCAAGCCAGTAAATGTTTTTTATTTTGTGGATTTTGGAACATTACTGGGGATGATTCGCGAAGGAGATTTTATTAAGCATGATCTAGATATTGATATTGGTGTTGTTTTAAGTGGGCAAGTTACTGTTGATTTGATTAGGAATTTAATGCAAGAAAATGGTTTTCTTTTAAAATATGAATTTATCTATAACGGTATGAATGTCGAAGATTCTTTTTTGTATAAAGGAATTAAGGTAGATATTGATTATTATATTAATGATGATTTGACTAGCAAATGTTATTTGTTCTATCGAAAACCTGATGTAATTTATAAAAAAAATGAGTTCAACGTTGTTGAACTAAATTATTCAAAAATTATAAAAACTACAACAATTAAAATTAAAGGAATAGAGATGGAAATTCCTCAAAATGTTGAAAAAGTTTTAGTAGAAAAATATGGCTCCAATTGGAAGATACCAGATCCTAATTGGGTGTATTGGAAGGCACCTAATGCTAAATATTGTGAAGAAATTGGAGTTCGTATCGTTCATAATTGAGTGATGATTGAAATTATACTTCCTTGTTGAACAAGAGAATGGCTTTCAGGAGGTATATCCGTTTGAATGTATCGGATTTAGTAATTCAACTTCATATTCAAAATGTTTCCTTTTTCTCTGGTGTTCCTGACTCTCAACTTAAACCATTTTGTGACTACATAATGAATATCTATGGTATCTCGAATCAACATATTATCGCTGCCAATGAAGGGAATGCTGTAGCCATTGCTGCCGGATATCATCTGGCTACCGGGAAAATTCCTTGTGTGTATATGCAAAACAGTGGTCTTGGCAATATTATTAATCCTGCGGCTTCACTCCTTCATCCCAAGGTTTATGGAATCCCATGCGTTTTCATTATTGGGTGGCGGGGTGAGCCCGGGGTAATAGATGAGCCTCAGCATGTATTTCAGGGAGAGATTACATTAGAACTTTTGGAAGTCATGGATATTGCGGCGATGGTCATCGACAAGGAAACCACTGTCAGTGAGCTGGAAACCAGGATGCATGAATTTGCGGAACTTTTAGCTCAAGGGAAAAGCGTGGCATTTGTCATCAAAAAAGGTGGGCTTGTTTATGATGAAACAGTAAAATACGGTAATGAACATGGGATGCTTCGTGAGGAGATTATCCGCCATATTGTGGGGGTAAGTGGTGAAGATATCATCATTTCAACCACAGGCAAAGCTTCCCGGGAGTTATTTGAAATTCGTGAACAAAACGGCCAGCCGCACTGCTTTGATTTTTTAACTGTGGGATCCATGGGACATAGTTCATCGATCGCTCTAGGTATCGCTTTGCATAAACCCCAATGTAAAGTCTGGTGTGTTGACGGAGACGGCTCTGTGTTAATGCATATGGGAGCTATGGCAGTCCTTGGGGCGAATGCTCCGGCTAATCTGGTTCATCTGGTCATCAATAATGAATCCCATGAGACAGTTGGCGGTATGCCAACCGTTGCTGGCAAGATCGATCTGGTGCAGATCGCGAAAGGTTGCGGTTATCAGGAAGTATACTCTGTAAATACCTTTGCTGAGCTGGATGGAGTGCTTCGGAAGGCGAAGCAAGCGGATAAACTGGTGTTTGTTGAGGTAAAATCAGCGATCGGTGCCCGGAAAGATTTGGGCCGACCGACGACGACTGCCCGTGAGAATAAGGAGCAGTTTATGAAGTATTTGAGGGAGAGCAATTGAAAATGAAAGCATTGATCTTAAACTCCGGAATAGGTAGCCGGATGGGAGTGCTCACTTCAGAACATCCTAAGTGTATGACGGAAATCGATGATAGAGAGACAATCGTCAGTCGTCAATTGAAACTTTTGGTGAAGTTTGGTATTACGGAAGTGGTCATGACTACCGGGTATTTTGACCGGGTGTTGACAGATTATTGCCATGGGTTGGGATTGCCTGTCCAATATCAATTTGTGAATAATCCGATATATAACCGGACCAACTATATTTATTCTATCTTTTTGGCTAAAGAGTATTTAAATGATGATATCGTTTTACTCCATGGCGATCTGGTTTTTGAAGAGAGTGTATTGATTGATGCATTATCTTTCCCCAAAAGCTGTATGACGGTAAGTTCAGTCATTCCCTTGCCATCGAAAGATTTTAAAGCAGTTATATTCGAGGACCGGATTGTCAAAGTCGGGGTAGAGTTTTTCGAAAATGCTCTAGCGGCTCAGCCTTTTTATAAGCTCTGTCAACAAGACTGGAATGTATGGCTGGACAGAATTATCGGTTTTTGTGAGGCGGGAAAGGTATCCTGTTATGCTGAAAACGCTTTGAATGAAGTGACGGACCGATGTTATATTTATCCCCTAGATATTCAAAACCGTCTTTGTAACGAGATCGATACACCAGAGGATTTGAAAGATATAACCCAAAAATTAAAAATTTAGCCCAATTTGGATTGCCCTTTCACAATGATTTCAAGAGTTGGAAAGATCGATCATAAATGGAATAGCCAATATTTATTATGGAGGATCATTTATGAAAACAGTGTATATGAGTTTTAGTACAGATTTGATCCATGGTGGGCATATTGCCATTATCCAAAAAGCTGCTGCTTTGGGAGAATTGACTGTCGGCGTGCTCACTGACGAAGTGGTTGCCAGTTATCGTCGATTTCCGATATTAAGTTTCGAAGAACGGGTTCGGTTATTTGAAAATATTAAAGGAGTTCATCGGGTGATTCCCCAAAGGACTTTATCATATGCAGAAAATTTGCGGATGCTCAAACCCGATTATGTGGTCCATGGGGATAATTGGGTTAGCGGTTTTCAAAGGCCTATCCGTGATGAAGTGATTCAAATTTTAAGCGAATATGGCGGGAAACTTGTGGAATTTCCCTATACTTATAAACAGGAATATGAAAAGCTGGAGAAAACTCAGCAGGAGCAGTTGTCTATTCCTGATATCCGTCGAGGAAGGCTTCGGAAGTTACTAGGAATGAAACCGATAGTTAGGATTATTGAAGCTCACAGCGGGATTACCGGATTGATCGCTGAGAAGACGACAGTACTCCAAGACGGCAAAGCCTATCAATTTGACGGAATGTGGGTATCTAGTCTTTGTGATTCCATCGCCAAGGGTAAACCTGATATTGAGGTGGTGGATATGACTTCTCGGCTCAGAACTATCGATGATATTATGGAGGTTACCACAAAGCCCATTATTCTAGATGGAGATACGGGTGGGCTTATTGAGCATTTTGTCTATAATATCAAAACTTTGGAGCGGATTGGGGTTTCGGCAGTCATTATTGAGGATAAGACTGGCCTGAAGAAGAACTCTCTGTTTGGTACGGAAGTTGTTCAGACTCAAGATACGGTTGAAAATTTCTGTGCCAAGATCTCTGCAGGAAAAAATGTTTTAAAGACCAAGGAATTTATGTTGATTGCCCGGATCGAAAGCCTTATCTTAGAGCGAGGGATGGAGGATGCATTGGCCAGAGCCTTTGCATATGTCAAAGCGGGAGCTGATGGAATTATGATTCATTCCCGCAGGAAAGAGCCGGATGAGGTTTTTGAATTTTGCGCAAAGTTTCGGGCAATGGATAAGATAACGCCTATTGTGGTCGTACCGACATCTTTCAATAGTGTAACAGAAACGGAATTTGCCGAACGGGGCATAAATATTGTCATCTATGCTAACCATTTGACTCGGAGTGCCTTCCCGGTTATGCAGAAGGTAGCGGAGACTATCCTCAAAAATGGCCGCGCTAAAGAAGCCGATGAAATGTGTATGCCGATCAAAGATATTTTGACGTTGATATCAGAAGAGGGCTGAATTATGGAATTTATGCCGTTTTGTTCAACAGAGATTTGCTTTACAACGCTAAAAGGGTTGCAGACTAAACTATTAAGTCTGAATGCCAAATATCTGACAGTAATTGCGAATGATTCAGCGGTGAAACGATGGAATCTTCAAGGTTTGCTGAAGCAATTGGCTAAAAATTATGATTTAACCTGGATAAACCATGTATCTGCGAATCCAACCCAATGGGACTTGATAACAGCTTTGGAGCAGATTGAAACGCCTCCAGATTTGGTCATCGCTTTAGGCGGCGGTAGTGTTATTGACTTGGCGAAAGGAATTAGTGCTTTTTATGATCCAAAGCAGAGCTATTCTTATGAAGAAATAACTCATGCTATTCGCAATAAACTTTATTTAAAAAAAGATCATTTCATTAAGATTGTAGCCATTCCTTCAACAGCTGGTACAGGGTCGGAAGTGACCTCCTGGGCAACCATCTGGGATGGCGATAAACAGAGTAAATACTCCATCGATGCGCCAGGGCTCAAACCTGCCTTGGCCTTGATCGTGCCGGAGTTGACATTGACAGCGTTACCGGCGTTGACATTGAGTACCGGTCTTGATGCCCTTAGCCATGCTGTGGAAGCTTATTGGTCCAAACATACAAATCCGTTGGTTCAGGAGTTGGCTTATCGGGCGGTAGAGTTAATTCTCGGAAATCTGAGATCAGGTATAGATCGGCCGGATGATTTGGCTGTTCGGGAATTCCTGTGCCGCGGCTCGGTTCTGGCAGGCTTGGCTTTTTCTCAAACCCGGACGACTGCCTGCCATTCGATTTCTTATCCATTAACGATGTTGTATGATATTCCTCATGGGTTGGCAGTCGCGCTGACGTTAGATCCTATAAGTCGAATGAATAAAGGGCATTATCCCAATGATAGCCAGTTAATGGCGTTATTTGCTGATTATGGTGAGATTTCCGGGTGGATCAACCAGGTGTGTCATGGAGTAATTCAACCGAAGTTGTCAGCCTTTGAGATTACAACTCAAGATTTACCTAAGATCGTCGAACGGGCTTTTACCGGAGGGCGTATGGATAACAACCCGGTAGATTTAAGTCCAGAGGATGTAATGGGGATATTAAAATCTGTTCTATAGAGTTTTGAAGAAGGCCTGAAGAATAGTAATGTGGAACGTTGAAATATTTGCAGTTATCTGTAGAGGAGCTTTAACAATGAAAAAGATGCTTTGTATATTAAATATTTTCTTATTATTGATGATGGCCTCATCAATTAGCTTTGCTGCCCCGCTTTCTTTCAATATTCCGCTGGACAGTTACATTTATACATATCTCGATAAATTGGAAGGCTTGGGGTACATAGAGGAGTTGAAACCCGGAATCAAACCGTACACTCGGATGCAGGTAGCCGAATGGATATATCGAATCCGGGAGAAAGCTATGATTAATGACGAATCGCCTGAATATGTCCAGGCTATTATGGAGCGGTTGCTTGATGAATTCTCAGAGGAACTGGCAGTTTTGGAAGGCGCATTGTTGCCAACAGGTATTATTGTTAAAGAATTATCATGGTCCAGCAGTCATTATGAAAGCGAACCGATTAAACAACATCCTAATCTTCCTTACACTGAGTATCATCCATTAGACAACTATCAAAATGGTTATGAATTGCATGATGGGTTTAATTCGGCCTTTGCGGCTGAGGTCAATGTCATACTCAAGGATTCTTTTCTCCTGAGTCTTACACCCCATCTTCAGTTTGATGAGGATGACGAGTTATCATTCAGTTGGGAATCGGCCTATTTGAAAACCCGTTTCCGCAATACCCAGATCCAGTTGGGAAAAGATGCCTTCTGGTGGGGCCGGGGGAAACGGGGAAGCCTGGCGTTGACCAACAATGCCACGCCGTTTACGTCCATTGCCTTCAGGAATATAGAACCGGTCCGCTTTGAACACTGGCTTAAGATTTTAAATAAGATGGATTATGCCGTGGTTTATGCCGATCTGGAGAGAGACCGCAGCGATGTGCGGAGCCCCGGCTTTTTCGGATGGCGGACCGATTTTATGCCGACAGCCAATCTTAATATTGGGATGGCCTTAACCTCCATTATCGGCGGTGAAGGGCACGAGTTCAGCCTTTCGGATTTGTGGGATTTTATCACCGGCGAAAATGCCTGGACTGTTGAGGAAGAGAAATGGAATATGATCGCCGGCTGGGATTGGCGGCTTCGTATTCCCCGATGGCGCGGGCTCCAGCTTTACGGGGAGCATTACGGCGAGGATCAACGGGACAAGATTCCTTCTCCCTTTCTCATGGCGCATGTATGGGGGCTGTATCTGCCGCGGCTGACGAAAGACGGGGTCTGGGATCTGCAACTGGAAACGGCTCATACGAATCGCCATTGGTATGTTCACTGGGTGTATAAAAATGGATATACATACAAGAACAAGCTTATCGGCGATGCGATGGGGACGGATTCCAACCGGCTTTATGTCCGAGTGGGACGGTATTTGGCGGATGGTTCCGTAATGGCATTTCATGGGGAACATGTGGAATTGAACGATGCAGTGGCTTATCCCCAGACCGTGGACGCTTTCTGGGTGTCGTATCAACGAAAGTTAGATCATTCCTTAACGATAGATGTTACTGTCGGAGTGGCCTGGCTTGATAATGTGAACGAAACGGAAGGGAACTCGGATACGGATTATCTCGTTAAGCTTAAGGTGAAAAAAACTTTGAAATAGAGGGGATATGAGTGAATAAACTGAAAGAGGCTTTTAGACGGAGATTTCCCGATGTTTCCGATGTTGGAATGGTTATTTCCCCCCTCCGTATCTGTCCTTTGGGCGCCCATGTGGACCATCAGCACGGTCTGGTTACCGGCATGGCCCTGAATGCGGCGGTGTATTTGGCCTATGCACCGGTGGATAACGGATATATCCGGGTGCAGAGCCTGGACTTTCCGGATGAAGAATATTTTGATCTCAACACCGTTCCCGGGATGGTTCCCGGTTTTTGGGGGAACTATCTGCGCGGAGCGGTGTTATCTTTGAAACAGCATTATGTGTTAAAACGGGGAATCAATGCTATCGTCAGCGGGAAATTGCCCATCGGCGGCCTCAGCTCGTCAGCGGCTGTGACGACAGCTTATCTGATGGCGTTGTGCGATGTGAACGGGATTTCGGTGACCGGAACGGAACTGGTGCAGTACAGCCATTGGGTTGAAAACCAATTTATCAAGTTGAATAACGGAATATTGGACCAGGCGGCCAATATTTTATCCAAAGACAACCATCTGATGTTTATGGATACCCGGACCGGTGACTATCAATTGGTCCCCAAACCGGCGGACATGCCTCCTTTTGAGGTGGTGGTCGTTTACTCCGGGATCAGTAAAGCATTGATCGGGACGGATTATAACAACCGGGTGGACGAGTGCAAGGTGGCTGCTTGGGTCATTCAAGATTTGGCGGAGATGGAGATCGCCAGTCTCAGAGAGACACGGCTTCGGGATGTTGATGAGGCGACCTACCGCCGGGTACGGGAGCAGTTGCCGCCCCGCTTCCGCAAACGGGCCGATCACTTCTTTGCAGAAAACGAACGGGTGAAACAAGGGGTTGAGGCTTGGAAAAAAGGCGATCTTAAAGCTTTTGGCAGATTGATGTTCGCTTCCGGTGAAAGTTCTATCCATAATTATGAATGCGGCTGTCCAGAGTTGATCACCATCTTTAATATTTTGAAAGAAACTCCCGGTGTTTACGGTGCCCGTTTCAGCGGTGCCGGTTACAGAGGGTGTTGCATCGGGCTGATCGATCCGCAATATAAAGAAACTGTCAAAGCCGCCATCGACCGGGAGTATCCTGCCAAACATCCGGCCTATAAAGACATATATCGGGTTAATTTCTGCAAGACCGATGACGGGGCGAGGATAGTAAAGGAGTAAGTAAAGAGAAAACAGAATACAGAAGATCTTTTGTTTCTGACTTCTGTATTCTGCATATTTAGTATTCTATGTACGCAAACGATTGGAGGGCAGGAATGACTCCTTCATATTGGTTTGGCAGAAAGCCCATCAATTAGTTATTGACATTTATAAATTCAGTTCTCATTTTCCTGTAAATGAAATGTATGGCTTGACTTCACCATTGAGACGTTCTGCAATTTCTATTCCGGCTAATATTGCCGAAGGTTACAAAAAGTACGGTAAGCATGATAAAATTCGATTTTTTAATATTGCTCAAGGGTCTGCGGAGGAAACAAAGTACTATTTAATTTTGGCGCGGGATTTAAATTACGGGGACATTACTGAATTAATAGAGAATTTGGAAGAAGTAATCAAAATGCTTGAATCTTATGTAAAAACGATTAATCTTGATATCCAAGCAAATAAAAGTAAGGGATGTCGGTGAGGAAAATTTTCACTTACTATTTGTATACTATCGTTCAATATACTTCTGACTTCTGTCTTCTTGTATTCTAATTTAGGAGGAATCATGAAAGCTGTTATTCTTGCTGCGGGTTATGCTACGCGTTTATATCCTTTGACGAAAGATAAACCCAAGTCCCTTCTGGAAGTGGCGGGGAAAACCATTTTGGAACATATATTGTTGAAGATTGCGAAAGTGGATATGGTTGATCGGGTATATATTGTGACCAATGCCCGTTTTTTTGAGCAGTTCCAACGGTGGGTTGAAAATTATCATTATTCAAAAGAAATCACTGTATTGAACGACGGGACGACGGATAATGACAACCGTTTGGGAGCCATTGCCGATCTTCAGTTGGTGATCGATGTTGCGGGACTCGATGATGACTTGTTGGTCCTCGCCGGGGATAATCTGTTTGACTTTGAACTCTCCGACTTTGTCGAGTTTTATCAAAAACATCCTTTTGATATGGTTACTGCTCACGAGCTCAATGATATGGCTCAATTAAAACGTACCGGCGTGATTACAGTCAATGCAGATTCTCAGGTCACGACTTTTGAAGAAAAACCCCAAGAACCCCAGTCCAATCTGGCGGTTCCGCCTTTTTATATTTACCGCCGGGATACCCTTCCGTTGCTCCGGAAATACCTGGACGAAGGCCAAAACCCGGATGCCCCCGGCAATTTCATTCCCTGGCTCCTTACCAGGAAGCCGGTTTATGCCTATCAGTTTCAGGGGCGACGCTATGATATCGGGACGCTGGAGAGTTATCAGGAAGTGTGCCGCATCTTTTTGACAAAGCATTGATGGACAGATGATTTCTAAACTATTGGATACCGTAAGGGAAGGGTCATATGAATTACGATGGGGTCGATAAGTGAAGGCGGCGATGAATATTCATATAAAAGCTTTATTAAAAAAGCAAGGTCGTATTTTTTGGAGAAAAAGGATAAAGCGATGAAGGCGGAAGATATCGGAGCGCCAAATGGTACAAAGCGGTAGCCAGTCTGTTCAATGATGTGATGAAATTTTGTTGCAAAGAACATACTTCTCAGGGAAACTGGTATGGGAACGACACCATTTGGGGGACTATTCTTGATCTTAATTAAAATTTCTCTCCGGAAGAGATTCCGACCATTGCCAATGCCCGGAAAATTAAAGCTTATGCTTTTGCTCAGGCGCATGAACCAATCATTTTGTTCAATCATGTCATCTTCAATCAGAAAATGCCCGGGCAAATATCGTATGAGGATTCATTAAAGTTTAAGCCGTCATCCGGTTGGCAAAAGGATTGAGAAGGCGAATATTATAAATCGGAATACGGCGGGAGAGTTGGGACTTGGATTCCATAATATGTACCCTAAACCGGAACCAGGTCCAAGTATCATTCCATAAGGAGAAAGTATCATGGTTCCCATTAATGACGATATCTTTCGCGAGTATGATATCCGGGGAATGGCGGATGCGGACCTGACGCCGGAGTTCGTTTATGTGTTGGGCCGGGCGGCTGCCCGGTATTTTCAGGAGAAGGGTGAAACTCTCGTCTTAATCGGGCGGGATAACCGGTTAAGTTCGAGCCGGATCCGGGACAACCTGACGGTCGGTTTGACGGACGGCGGTTGCCGGGTGGTGGATATCGGGCTGGTGACAACGCCGCTTTTTTATTATGCCCGGATACACTATGGGATCGATGCCGGGATCATGATTACCGCCAGCCATAATCCGGCGGAGTTTAACGGGTTTAAAGTGACTTTGGGGTATGGTACGATTTATGGTGAAGAAATTTTGAAGCTCCGGGATCTGGCGGTTGCCATCAGTAGGGCGGAATCATTTGTCCCCCGGCCGGCGGAGGCCTCCATGATCGAAAGGAGGGATCCGGCACCGGCATATTTGGCGATGTTAACCGAGAAGATTCGGTTGGGCCGGAAGCTGAACGTGGTCGTGGATTGCGGGAACGGCACGGCCGGCCTGTTTGCGGAAGACTATCTGAAACGGCTGGGGTGTGGGGTGATTCCGCTTTTTTGTACGTCGGACGGGACTTTTCCCAACCATCATCCGGATCCGGTCAGTTCGGCCAATCTCCGTTTTTTGAAAGAGGCTGTTCTCACCCATGGGGCAGACGTGGGTATCGCCTTTGACGGCGACGGCGACCGGCTGGGCGTTGTGGACGATACCGGCCGGATCATTCGCGGCGACGAACTGATGGTCCTTTTTTGGCGGGAGATTCTGCCCAAATATCCGGGGACGGATTGCATCGTGGAGGTGAAATGCTCCCAGGCGTTGGTGGAAGCGATCGAAGCCTTGGGCGGGAAACCGTTGTTTTACAAAACCGGCCACTCGTTGATCAAGGCGAAGATGAAAGAGATCGGCGCCGTCTTCACCGGTGAGATGTCGGGACATATGTTTTTTGCCGATGAGTTTTTCGGTTTTGACGATGCATTTTACGCCGCCGGCAGGCTGCTCCGAATCTTGGCCTCGTCCGGTCGGGCTTTGAGCGAATTGTTGCAATCGGTGCCGAAGTATTATGCCACGGCTGAGACCCGGATTCCCTGCAGCGACCGGCACAAGTTCAATGTGGTGGCGGCGTTCCGGGAGAAGTTTTCCCAAATGTATCCTGTCAATGATATCGACGGAGCCCGGGTACTTTTCCCGGAGGGTTGGGGCTTGGTCCGGGCGTCCAATACCCAGCCGATGATCGTGGCCCGTTGCGAAGGCAAAACCCCGGAAGCTTTGGAGACCATTACCCGGATCATCAAGGAAGCCCTTCAAGTTTATCCCGAAGTGGGGGAGTTTGAATGGGAGTATTAACGGAAAACGCAAGTAGCCATAGGGGTTGGAATGCAGAATACAGGAAACGGAAGTTTGAATAAGACCCAATCCAAAACTTGGGGAACTGAGAAAACTTTTGTCTTCTGACTTCTATATTCTGTATTCTTTAAGCAAACGAAAGGATATTACTGAAAATGACTAAACGAAACATTTGTGGCATTATTCTGATGACACCGATGTTGGCCGGACTTGTTTGGCTAGTGGTACAAACTTCCAACCATCTGGAATGGGGCGGAGGGTATTGGGAGCAATGGTTGATGGACCATTGGCGGATGACGCCTGCCGACGCCCAGCAGGCGGTTTTTTATATCCGTAAAATCGGCCATTTTCTCTTTTACGGCATTCTGTCCTTATTGTTTCAACTTTATTTTCGGCTTTGGGGCCTGAACCGTATGGTGCCGCTCCTCGGCGTTCTGGCCGCCGTTGCCGTGGCCGCTTATGACGAATACCTCCAAAGCCTGACCTCTTTCCGCTCCGGGCAAGTCAGCGACGTCCTGTTGGACGCAAGCGGAGCCATTGGTCTTACACTTGGGATGATATGGATTACGTGTAAAGGGAAAAGAAAAAGGGTAACGGGTTCTAGGTTCTAGGTGCCAGGTATTAGGTTTAGGTAGGAACGCTGTGCTTTCCATTGATTATCAAGACCTGGAACCCAGTATCCAGAAGCCGGAACCTATGACCCCGACTAAATATTAGTTAGTTTTATTTTTATTGTCTCACCTCTTTCCTTCGGCACATATGTTATAGATAGCTGCAGGGAAAGGGGTTTTGTTTTGTGATGGAGCCGCATGGGGGAGAATTGATGGAAGCTTATTTAACGCCGGAAGAAGTCCGGTGCTATACCCGCGGTCTGCCGGAGATGAAGCGGCTGGTATTGGACCCGGTGGAGCTTTCCGATTTGGAGCTTTTGGCCAATGGGGCTTTCAGCCCGTTGCAGGGATTTATGCGAAGCAAAGATTACTTTTCAGTATTGGAGAACGACCGACTGGCCGCAGGATGGGTGTGGACCATTCCCATTACCTTAAGCATCCCGGTGGAGATGTGCGGCAATTACCGGGAAGGAGAGACGGTAGCCCTGGTGTCTGCGGACGGCGGACTGAAAGGAATTTTATATGTGGAAGAGATTTATCACCGGAACCGGGAGAGGGAAGCCCTTCAGGTCTATGGCACGCTGGACCGGAAACATCCCGGCGTCCGCTATCTGATGAGCAAAGGCGAAGTGTTGCTGGGAGGGAAGATTAAGGCGGCAGCCGACGGCTTCAGCAGGGAATTTGCCGAGTATCGCCTTTCCCCTCGGGAACTGCGCCGGATATTCGCGGAGAAGGGCTGGAAGTCGGTAGTGGCGTTTCAGACCCGCAATCCGATTCATCGTGCCCATGAGTATTTGCAAAAGGTCGCCTTGGAGATAGTGGATGCGCTGCTCATTCATCCGTTGGTGGGGTTTACCAAACCGGGAGATGTTCCCTCCGATGTGCGGATGGCCTGTTACCGGGAGATCATCGCCGGTTATTTCCCGGCCGACCGGGTGATACTGGCGGCGTTTCCGGCGGCCATGCGTTATGCCGGCCCGAAAGAGGCTGTATTTCACGCCATCGTCCGCAAAAATTACGGATGCACCCATTTTATTGTCGGCCGGGATCATGCCGGGGTCGGCCATTATTATGGGACATATGACGCCCAAAATATCTTCGATAATTTCAGCGCTGAAGAGATTGGGATCACCATTCTCAAATTTGAAAATACCTTCTACTGTAAACGTTGCGGCAATATGGCTTCTGCCAAAACCTGTCCCCACGGTGCGGAGGACCGGCTGTTGCTTAGCGGGACTAAAGTCCGGGAAATGCTCCAGGCCGGACAGGATTTGCCGGAGGAATTCACCCGTCCGGAAGTGGCCCGAATTCTAAAGGCATATTATACCGAGACGGCCGGTGTTTGCCCATGAACGGGCCGGTCATTGTCATCCTCGCCGGCGGGCGTGGGGAACGCTTTTGGCCTTTGAGCCGGAGACATTTTCCGAAACAATTGTTGCCCCTCTTGGACGGGCAGTCACTGCTTCAGGCGGCGGTACGCCGCGTGAGCGGACTGGCGGCTGCAGGGCGACTTATCGTTGTGGTCAATCGGCATTATGCGTCGACGGTTCGGGACCAGCTGCCGACGGTGCCGCCTGAAAATATCATTGTGGAACCGGAAGGCCGGAATACGGCCGCAGCGATAGGGTTAGCCGCATTGGCGATCCGGGAGCGCTTCGGCGGGGATCCGCCGGTGGTCTTTATCCCCAGCGACTTGCGGGTTCATGATGAACAGCAGTACCGGCAGTTTATCGCCGCGGCCGTCCAATTGTGCCGACAGGGACATTCGGTCATCGGCGGCACCCGGCCTAACCGGCCGGAAACCGGTTTCGGGTATGTCCGGACCGGGCCGGTATTAGGGGAAATTCAGGGGATTCCGTACCATCCTGTTCTGGAATTTAAGGAAAAGCCCAACCGGGACCGGGCGGAAGCCTTTCTCCGTTCCGGCGAATATCTTTGGAATGCCGGAGTCTTCATCTGGAAGCTGGGAAATTTGCTGGATGCGTACAGACGGAATCTGCCCGAACTGCTCTTGGGCCTGGAACGGATCTTTCCCCGACTTCTTCGGAATGAGGATGACGTCGGGGAAGCTTATGGTTCGCTACCGTTTATCTCTTTCGATGAAGGGATTTTGGAGAAAACGTCCGGCGTGACGGTGTTGGCCGGCGATTACGGATGGGATGATTTGGGGAGCTGGGCGGCCTGGGCGGAAACCTGGCCGGAAGATGTGTGCGGGAACCGGGCCAAAGCGGAACATTACGGGGCGGAGACCGACCATTGCCTGGTTTACAGCCCCGGGAAACCGGTGGTTACCTTCGGCGTGTCCGATCTCTTGATCGTGGAGACCGACGATGTCTTGATGGTGTGCCACAGAGAGCGGATTCCGGAGCTGAAAACCCTCATCCGCTATCTGGGCGACGCCGGGGGGGAGTATTTGTTATAATTCGTCAAATCAATTGCGAAATGGTCCAAAGTCCATTATAATGTATTACAAATGTTGACATGAGGGAGTTTTTACCATGATACGCTTTTTGACCGCCGGTGAGTCTCATGGGCCGGCGTTGACTGCGATCATCGAAGGGTTTCCCGCCGGGATGCCGGTGGACTTTGCGGCGTTACAGGCCGATATGGACCGGCGGCGCCGGGGTTACGGCCGGGGAGGCCGGATGGCCATCGAAGGGGACCGGGTGAAGATCCTTTCCGGTGTCCGGCACGGGGTTACCTTGGGGTCGCCGATAACTTTACAGATTATCAATAAGGACTGGGAAAAATGGCAGGAAGCCATGGCTGTCGAGGGGGCCGGGCATGGGGATACGGTGGTTATTGACGCCGATCCGGCGTTGACCCGGATCGATGCCGTGGTGACCCGTCCCCGGCCCGGACATGCCGATTTGGCCGGTGTCCTCAAGTACGGCCACCGGGACGTTCGAAATATTTTGGAACGGGCCAGTGCCAGGGAGACAGCGACCCGGGTGGCGGTAGGCGCCATGGCCCGGCAATTGTTGGCCCAGTTCGGCATCGCCGTTTTCAGCGGAGTGCTTCAGATTGGACAGGCAGTAGCCCGGGAGATTCCCGAGGACTGGGAGGTTTATCGGGCCAATGCGGAAGCTTCATTGGTGGCGACGCCGGATCCCGCTGCGGCGCCCCGGATGATGGCCGAGATTGACCGAGCCAAACAAAACGGGGATTCGCTGGGCGGGGTTGTGGAAGTGGTGGCTGTCGGGGTACCGGCAGGATTGGGCAGCCATGTCCACTGGGATCGGCGTCTGGATGCCCGGCTGAGCGGAGCGCTGATGAGCATTCCGGCCATTAAAGGCGTTGCCTTCGGCTTGGGTTTTGAAGCCGCCGGTTTGCCCGGATCCCAGGTGCATGATGCGATTTATTATGAACCGGAGCGGGGCTATTACCGGAAGACCAACCATGCCGGTGGCATCGAGGGCGGTATCAGTAACGGCGAAGCCATCCGGATCCGGCTGGCGATGAAGCCCATCCCCACGTTGTACCGTCCTTTGCCTACGGTTAACCTGGTGACGAAAGCGGCTGAAGCGGCCAGCGTGGAACGGTCGGATACCTGTGCCGTCCCGGCGGCGGCCGTTGTGGCCGAAGCGATGGCCGGATGGGTGTTGGCCGAGGCGCTGCTTGAGAAATTCGGCGGGGACAGTTTGGCCGAGGTGCGGCGAAATCTGGAAGCTTACCGGCAGGAGCTAAGGAGTCGTTGATGGGAAAGAATATCGTTTTGATCGGTTTTATGGCAACAGGGAAAACAACCATCGGAAAGCAAGTGGCGGCCCAATTGAATTATGAATTCATTGATACGGACCAGTTGATCGAAATTCAGGAAGGGATGGACATACCGGAGATTTTCAGGCGTTACGGCGAGCCGTATTTTCGTCATCTGGAATCGAAGGTTGCCCGACAATTGGCAGAGGTTGATCATAAAGTGATCTCCACCGGCGGCGGGTTCCCGTTAAATCCGGATAATCTCAGCGTCTTTCGGCCCGACAGCTTGATCGTCTTACTGACGGCGGAACCGGAAGTCATTTTCCAGCGGGTCCAAGGCCAAACGGGGCGGCCTTTGCTGAATGATCCGGATCCCTTGGGGCGGATTAAGAAACTCTTGGCTGAACGGGAAGCATTTTACCGCAAGGCTGACGTGACGGTGGATACCGGGGCTGGCACTCCGGAAGAAGTCAGCCGGAAAATAATCGACTATTGGCGGAAGAGGAGACGGGGCGATGGAGCGGGTTACGCTTAAATTAGCGGAGCAGAGCAGAAATTATGACATTTACATCGGTGACGGTTTAATTTCCAAAACGGGAATGCTACTTAAGGAGCAGGGAATGAAAGGCCGGGTGACGGTGGTCACCAACCCGACGGTGGCCCAATGGTATCTGGAGCCGCTGTTGGATTCATTGGCGGCAGCCGGATATGAGGCAGGCGTCGTCCGGGTTCCCGACGGCGAAGTGTATAAGTCTCTTGAAGAAGCATCGAAAATATATGATTTTTTGGTGGAAGGCCGGTATGACCGGAAGACCGTCCTGATCGCCTTGGGCGGCGGAGTCATCGGCGATTTGGCCGGATTTGTGGCTGCCACTTATATGCGGGGAATCGGGCTGGTGCAAATTCCCACCACATTGCTGGCCCAGGTGGATTCGAGCATTGGCGGTAAGGTGGCCGTCAATCATCCCTCCGGCAAAAATCTGATCGGCGCCTTTTACCAGCCTCGGTTGGTGGTCAGCGATGTAGGGACCTTTCGCACGTTGCCGGATCGGGAACTGGCTGCCGGCATGGCGGAAGTAATCAAACACGGCATTATTTTGGATGAGAATTATTTTTTGCTGGTCACTGCCGAATTGGATCGGATACGGCAGCGGGATCCCGATTGGATGGCATTTGTGGTGGCCGGTTCCTGCCGGATCAAAGCGGACGTAGTGATGAACGACGAAAAGGAAACGGGGATCCGGGCATTGCTCAATTTCGGACACACCATCGGCCACAGTCTGGAGAGTATAACCGGGTATACCGTGTATAAGCATGGGGAAGCGGTGATGCTGGGCATGCTGGCAGCCATCCGGATCGCCGAACGTCTTGGCTGTCTGCCCGATGCCGGATTCTACGGTACCTTGGAGGAGACGGCCAAGGCATTGAAGATGCCGGTCACTATCCCCGGCCTTTCGGCCCGGGATATTTATGATACATTGCTGGGCGACAAAAAGGCGGAGTACGGAAAGGTTCGGTGGATCCTCCCGGTTCGCCTCGGGAAGGCGGAGATTTTCGCCGATATTCCCCGGGAACTGGTGGAGACGGTACTCCGGGAAATGGGGGCGGTATAATATGCATCGTATTTTGGTTTTACACGGTCCCAACCTGAATTGGCTGGGCAAACGGGAACCGGAAGTGTACGGCCGGGTCACGTTGGACGGGATCAATCAGGCACTACAGGACTTGGCGGCGGAACTCGGGGCGGAGCTGAAAATCTTTCAAAGCAACAGCGAAGGGGCTTTGATCGATCGGATTCAGGAAGAGGCCGAATGGGCGGACGGTATCCTGATTAACCCCGGAGCCTATACCCATTACAGTTATGCCTTGCGGGACGGTTTGGCTTCGGTGAGCCTGCCTGTGGTGGAGGTCCATTTGAGCAATATTTACCGGCGGGAGGAATTTCGCCATACGTCGGTAATCGCGCCGGTGGCCGTCGGACAGGTGGCCGGCTTTGGCGCAGACAGTTATTTACTGGGCCTTAGGGCACTTGTGAAGTATTTAAAAAACGCTAAGTAAGGTACTGGGGACTGGATGCTGGGTACTGGGTAATGGAAGGAACGCGGATGCGTTCCATCAATAACCTGATGCCCAAAAACTAATACCCGTCCCCCGTCTATTGGAAGTGAAGGGAAGTGTCGTGCGTGAATCGTTTAGCCCGGTTGCGGGAAGGTTTGCTGAGTCGGAGCGATGTGGATGCGGTTTTGGTGACCAATGGCCATAACCGACGCTATCTCAGCGGTTTTACCGGTTCGTCCGGCGCTTTGTTGATTAGCCGGGATCAGGCGTTGATCATTACGGATTTCCGCTATTGGGAGCAGGTAGCGGCTGAAGTGAACGATTTCGTCCTGGTGAAACAGGATGCGGATATTTGGGAGAGCATTGCCGAAACGGTGAAAGCCCACGGTTGGCGGAGCTTGGCCTTTGAAGTCACAGACCTTTCGGTTCATCATTATCATCGGCTGGAAGGCCTGATCCAAGGGACGCGTTTGATTCCCCTGAAGGATGAGTTGAACCGGCTCCGGTGGAGCAAAGAACCGGAAGAGGTGGAGCTCCTCCGGGAAGCGGCCCGGATAACCGACTGTGCCTGGGAACAGACATTGAAAGTGATCAGACCCGGAGTCAGGGAACGGGACATTGCTCTGGAATTCGATTATCAATTACGTCTGAACGGAGCGGAAGGGAGTTCCTTTACCACCATCGTTATCTCCGGCGTCCGGTCGGCTTTGCCCCATGGAACGGCTTCGGATAAGACGGTTCAGCCGGGTGAATTGGTGTTAATCGACGGCGGAGCTCTTTATCGGGGGTATCATGCCGATATGACCCGGACTGTGGTTTTGGGCCGTGCCGATGCGGAACAGAAACGCATCTATCATCTGGTGCTGCGGGCTCAACTTTTGGCTTTGGAAGGGTTGCATGCCGGCATGACCGGGCGGGAAGCCGATGCCATCGCCCGCGGTTTTCTGGCCGGTGAAGGCTACGGCGGCGATTATTTTGGCCACGGTTTGGGGCACAGCGTAGGCTTGGAGATTCATGAAAGCCCCCGGCTGTCCGTGAGCGAACCTGAAGTGATACCCGTGGGGGCTGCGGTTACCGTGGAACCCGGCGTGTATATCCCGGGATGGGGCGGCGTCCGCATTGAAGATCTGGTCATCGTTCAATCCGACGGCCTCCTTAATCTAACCCACAGCCCGAAAATGGAGTTGATGGAACTTTAGTTTAAATTCACTGTGTACCAGGTGCCGGGTATTGGGTTTGGCTGAGGAACGTTGCACGTTCCTTCCAATACCCGGAACCTGAACCCAGAACCCAGAACCCGGAACCTAGAAACTTGAACCCAGTTTGTACAGAATTTCCTCGACAAACTTGGGGGGTTATGGTAGAATATTTCAGGGTTATTTCATAATTGCGGACACAGTCGGACGTGATGCGTTCGAATTAGTCAGACATAGATGATTTCAACTCATCCAAAGGGAGGAAAACGAATGATTTCGGTTACCGATTTTAAGACAGGCTTAACCATTGAAATTGACGGCGAATTATATACCGTGGTCGAATTTATGCATGTTAAACCCGGTAAAGGCGCAGCGTTTGTCCGGTCCAAACTTAAAAATATCCGCACCGGATTTACGGTAGAACGGACCTTCAACTCCAACGAGAAAGTGGAGACCGCCCGGATCGAATATCGGGAAATGCAATTCCTCTACAAGATGGACAACGATTATACTTTCATGGATACTGAGACCTATGAACAGTTGACCATCCCCGAAAGCAAAATGGGGGATGCGACCAAATACTTAAAGGAAAACATGGTTTGCGAGATTCAAATTTACCAAAACGAAATTCTCGGCGTCCAACTTCCGAACACCGTGGAATTGGAGGTCATTGCCACTGACCCCAGCTTTAAAGGGGATACGGCCACCGGTGGGTCCAAGCCGGCCACGTTGGAGACGGGCGTGGTGGTCAGCGTACCGTTCTTCGTGGAAGTGGGCGACATCATTTCCGTGGATACCCGGACCAACCAGTATCTGAAACGGGTGAACAAGTAAGTAAAAGCGAAAATTTAAGCGTCCTCCGGAGGACGCTTTTTTTATTTGTTCATTTCATTGATTACTCGTTATTCCCCACGACCCGGCAGGAAGAGCGGATGATCAGTTCCGGCTGGATCAGGAGTTTCGGTTTTTCGATGGTGTTTTCCATCATGCTGATGAGGAGATGGGCTGTTTCCGCCCCGAAATCCCGTTTGGGGTGTTTCACGGAGGTGAGCCGAACCTCGGAGACCGTTGCCAGAATGGAGTCGTTGTATCCGATGATGGACACGTCGTCGGGGACTTTCAGGCCCAACTGTCTGAGGGCTTCCATGGAACGGATGGCATCCAGGTCATTGTAGCAAAAGATGGCGGTGGGCCGATCCGGCCGAAGCATAAAATCCCGGGTAAATTGGCAGGGGAATGTGTCGTGCATGGCGTTATACCTGTATTCCCCGATGAATTTGGGGTTGATCTCCACGCCGTGATCCTCCAAAGCCTTCTTATAACCGGCCTGCCTGTCCACGCCCTGGCGGGAGTCGATGTTGAAGATGCCGGCAATTTTGCGATGGCCAAGATGGAGTAGGTATTCCGTAGCCAGATAACCGCCCATAAAATCATCGATGAGAATATGGGGTGCATCCAATTCCGGCCAGGTGGAGTGGATCAGCAGGTAAGGGATGCGTTTCTGTTCCAGTTCCATCATCAGGTCAAGATGGCCGCAGGGCGCCAGATTGTTGGCAGGCTCGAGAATGACGCCGGCGATGTCTCCCTGAAGTACCTTTTTGAGGTGTTTGGCCTCCAGTTCCGGGTTGTCCTGGCTTAAATAGAGTTTCATCTCATAACCGGCCCGGCTTAAGTTATTTTCAATACCGCGAATTATGTCCGGAAAAATGTAGTTGGAAATGCTTTTGATAATGACGGCTACCGTACGGGATTGTCTTAAAGCCCGTTCGGTAACGAAAGTTCCCCGGCCTTGTTGGCGGCTGAGCCAACCCTCGGCTTCCAGTTCGCTGAGAGCCTGTCGGACCGTCTGCCGGCTCAATTGATACTGTTCGGCCAGAGCGTTTTCTGTGGGCAATTGATCGTTCACTTGAAGCAATCCCTTACGGATTTGGTTCTTAATGTGTTCTTTCAGTTGTTGGTATTTGGGTAATGGTGAGTTGGGATCCAGCATTTGAACTCCTTTTTTAAGAATAAATGTTAAAATAGTTTATCAATTGGTAATAATCATACAATTCTAATTATACACCAAAATCAGTAAAAAGATAAGAATTTCTTATATTTCTGGCTGTTTAAATATTTATTGGGCTTTATCCCTCAGGCTCAAATATACATGAACTTTTCTTTCTAAGGGATACTAAGAAGGAAAGGAGCTGAACCGAATGAGTGGAATTAAAGAAAGAGCCGCCTATTTGCGCGGACTGCTGGAAGGGATGGATTTCGTCGAAAACGCCCGGGAGAAGGTATTGTGGGAAGGTTTGGTCAATTTCTGCGGGGAAATTGCCGATGAAATGCAGGAGCTGGAAGATACCCAAAACGAATTTGCCGAGTATATCGAAGCCGTTGACGAAGATTTGAGCATTCTTGAGAAATATTTTTATAACAGTAATGCGGAAGAAGGCGACAGCGAAGAAGTGGTCTTCACCAATGAATACCCCGAATCCGGTGATTATGAAGTAGTTTGCCCGGAATGCGGCGAAGTGGTTTGGAACCATTCGGGGGATACTGATGCCGCGGAGAGCCATGATGTGCTGTGACCAAAACTGAACAACCGATAGTCATATTTGTCTGCCCGTTCTCATAATGTTAACAGAGGACGGGCTATTTTAATGAAAAAACGGGAAAGCGATGAAAGCGAACCAATCAACCGAAATCAAAAGTTGTTGGCAGCAGATTTTGCGTTTTTTCCCGACTGATTTCCGCCAGATCCTGTCCGGGATCGGTCCGGAAATATTCCCGGAGATCAGTGAAATCCGGCTAAGGGTGGGCCAACCTTTGGAAGTGGTTTATCAAAAACGCTCCGTGTGGGTGGCGCCAAACGGCCGGTTGGCGGAGAAGGCAGAGGATGCCCATTGGGTGAAGGCGGAAGAGATAGGGAAGATCGTCAATGCCATGACGGCCGGTTCGTTCTATGCCCTTGAGGAAGAGCTGGCCAAAGGGTATGTCACATTGCCCGGCGGCCACCGGGTAGGGTTTACCGGCCATGTGGTGAGCGAGGCCGGACGCATTCGGCTGATTCGAAACATTTCCAGTTTGAATTTTCGCATTGCCCGGGCTTGTTTGGGCATTGCCCGGCCTGTTCTGCCCTTTTTGTGGAAAGACGGGCGTTTTTTGAAGACGATGATTCTTTCGCCGCCGGCGTGCGGCAAGACCACCTTGCTTCGGGAGATCGTCCGGGAGATTAGCACCGGAGTCCCTGAATTGGAGCTCCCCGGACTGCATGTGGGTTTGGTGGACGAACGTTCGGAAATTGCCGGTTCATATCAAGGCGTTCCCCAAATGGATGTGGGAATGCGCACCGACGTGTTGGATGCCTGCAACAAAGCGGAAGGCGTGTACCTTTTGCTCCGGTCGATGAATCCGGAGGTGATCGCTACGGATGAAATCGGCGCGGAGAGCGATTGTAAAGTCCTGGAGGATATTATCAATGCCGGAGTCAGTATGATTGTGACGGCTCACGCCTTGAATCTGACTGAGGCCATGTGCCGGCCGGGTCTGAGGCGCATTTTGGAACGGGGGATGATCGAACGGTTGATTATCCTCAGTTCCCGATTGGGCGTTGGGACCGTCGAGAGCATCCGGGCCGGAGTGACAGGTCCGGAGCTGTTCAGGCGGCCGACGGCAACGGAGGAATGACCGCGATGAGGTGGATGGGGGCATTGTTAATTATCGGGGCAACAACCGCCGCCGGTTTCATCCGGGCTGGGCGGTATACGGAACGCTGCCGTTTGTTGGAGCAATGGTTGAGCATTTTGACATTTCTCAGGACCGGCATCGGTTATCAGGCCGAACGTCTGCCTCAACTCTTCGAAAAAGTGGCGGCACTGGCCCGGTATCCGGAGATTGCCCGAATCTTTCGGAAAGCGGCAAAAGCCGTGGACTTTGGTTCGGGAAACAGCGTCAGCGATATTTGGGAGCAGTTGCTTCAGGAACCGGAGTGGGATGCTTTACATTTGTCTGACCGGCTGATCCTGAGTGAGCTGGGTCAATATTTGGGCGCCACTGACTATCGGGATCAAGTGGCCAAAATCAGCGCCTGTCAGGAACGGCTCCGACAAAACCTGAACCTGGCAGAGACGGAAAGTCGAAAAAAGGTGGGTATCTGCCGTTATGTCGGTTTTGCGGCGGGTGCGGCAGCGGTTTTATTGTTGCTGTAGCGTGAAGCAAGGGGTGAGCCGATGGATATCAATGTTATTTTCCGTATCGCCGGTATCGGCATTTTGATTTCCGTACTCAATATGGTCTTAAAACAGGCAGGCAAGGAAGAACAGGCCCAGATGCTGACGTTGTCCGGCGTAGTGATTGTGCTTTTGATGGTGATTCAACTGATTCAGCGGTTGTTTGACGATATTCGCTCGGTCTTTGGGTTTTAGGAGTGGGATGATGGGATTCTTTTCGGTTTTAGGGTTTATGCTGATTGTTGCGGTATTGCTCCTGATCATTCGGAAAGAACGTCCGGAAATGGCGGTACTGCTCGCCATTGCTGCTGCCGGCATGGTGATGGTGAGTCTGCTCAAATATGTGGCGGATATTTTGTTAGTATTTGAGGCCATGGCCCGGAAAGCCAGTGTCCGGACGGAATACCTGACATTGATCATCCGGATTGTGGGGATTGCTTATTTGGCCGGATTTGGCGCCCAAATCTGTAAAGACGCGGGGGAGACCGGGATGGCGGCCAAGATAGAATTGGCCGGCAAAATATTCATTCTGAGCATGGGGATTCCGGTGATGGCGGGTTTACTGGATGTTATTTTGAAGGCATTTTAAAGGGGAGGCAAAGCGGTGAGGAAGAGAGCCCCAATGGTTCTTCTTTTATTTCCTGTTCTTTTACTGGTATTGCCGGGAATGCCGGTATGGGCTGCCGATGCTCTTCCGCCACAGATTACCGAGGCTCTCGATCTGAGTGAATTGAACCGGTTCATCGACCGTCTTGACAATGACGTAATGATGTATCTTCCCAATTTGGATATAAAGTCCTGGGGACTGGCCGGCCCGGAATGGGATATTCAATCCGTCGGCCGCGGGATATTCAAATATTTCATGCGGGAGTTAGTATTCAATCTGCGGTTGTTGGCAGAATTGTTTTTGATCGCCGTATCTCTGGCAATTCTTCAAAACCTGCAGCATGCCTTCGAGGCGGACACCGTCAATCAGGTGGCTTTCGGTATCTGTTTTCTGATTGTGATGGGGATAGTCTTCAATAGTTTCAGGGTGACTTTCGCCGTGGCCCGGGAAGCGGTGACGGAGATGACCGACTTTATGTATGCCATTATCCCGGTGATATTCAGCCTGATCGTGGCCGGCGGTGGAATGACTACCGCCACCATCGTCCATCCGTTATTGGTCTCGGCGGTGGGGATCGTTGCCGGGCTGGTGAAAGGGGTCGTTTTTCCGTTGATTCTTTTCTCGGGCGTCTTCGGGATGGTCCAGTTTCTTTCCGAAGGCTTTCAAGTTAATAAAATCGCCAATTTATTGCGGAACATCGCGACAGGGCTGCTAGGGCTGGCCATGACCGTGTTTATCGGCCTCATTACCATCCGGGGATTTGCCGCTTCGGTGGCCGACAGTATGGCATTGCGGACCATGAAGTACTTTACCAACACTTTTTTACCGGTGGTTGGCGGTGTTGTCTCGGATTCGGCGGAGATGGCCGCCGGTTGTTCCCAGGTCTTAAAGAGCGGGGTTGGGGTGTTGGGCTTGGGATTGGTGGTGCTGATTACCGTCTTTCCCTTGATGAAGATTCTGGCTGTGGCGATGATATACTATTGTTCCAGCGCTGTGATACAGCCGCTGGGGAACGGCCGGATGGCCGATGCCTTACAGGCTGTAGGCGGGACTTTTCTTCATTTGTTTGGGGCGGTGGCCATTACGGCGCTGATGTTTTTCATCGCCATATCCATTTTGGTCGGCGTGGCCGGTGTCGGGGTCAGGTGATAGGATGGAAAAGGTTGCGGACTGGTTAAAGCAGGTGGCAGCGGCAGTGATTTTGGCCGGGTTTTTGGAAATGATTTTACCGGCCAACGCCATGAAAAATGTGGTTAAGCTGGTTATGGGTTTGGTGATTATCGCCATTTTGCTTCAGCCGTTACTTTTGGTCCTTCGAATACCGACGGTTTTGGATTGGCCGTCCCGGGCGGTTGCCGATGAGGCTGCGACGCGGGATGTGGTGGCCGCCGGGTTGGACTTGCGTACCCGCTGGGAGGAGTTTTATCGGAAGCAATACCGGTCCAGGCTCGAAGCGACAGTGGCGGAACGGATCCGCGGGACCGGAAAAGCGGAGGTTATGGATTCCCGGTTCGTTTTCCGCGACGGGAAGCTGACCGGGGCCATGCTGGTATTACGGCCCACCGTCCCCTTGACCGCTGCGGCCCGGGATGCGTTGGAATCCCGGATCGTCGGGTGGTTGGGACTGATGGCGGATATATCCGAACAACAGATTGAGGTGAAATGGCATGACTGAAATGCGGGAACCTTTCCAATGGCAGCGGTGGCTGAGAGATTTCCAAAAAAAGCCGGGCGGGATGTATATTCTTTTGGGCCTGGCCGGATTGGGCATTGCTCTGCTTATCGGCGGCGGCCGGCCGGAACCGGATCCGGTGAAGGCTCCGGTGGTCGAAAGTGAAACGGCCCTTCCGGAGGCCGGCGAGATCATGGCGGCTGAAAAGCGCATGGAGCGGGAGTTAAGTCGGACCTTGGAGCGGATGGAGGGTGTGGGGAAGGTTACCGTCAAAGTCCACCTGAAAACCGGCCACCGCCGCATCTGGGAACGGCAGTCCCGGGTTACCAAACGGGCCCAGCAACAACAGGCGGAACTTCATACCGAAGAAAGTTCCAGCGATGAGATTGTCCTGGCCGGAGCCAGGGACGGCGTGGATAATCCCATTTTAAAAGAGGAATTGGCCCCGGAGATCGAAGGAGTGGTGGTCGTGGCCACCGGCGCCGTTAACCCCCGGGTGAAGCAATTATTAACGGATACGGTGATGACCATCCTGAACTTGCCGTCCCACCGGGTGATGGTCATTGCCGGGAAGGAGTGGTAATCATGGGCCGATGGCTGGATGCGATGAAGAAAGACAAGATGTATCTCTCGATTGTGCTGGCGTTAAGCTGTTCGTTGTTCATATCAGGGTATCAATACATTCGCCGGATCAACCGGATGGAACCGGAACCGTTGCCCGTGGCGGAGAGGCCGAAGATTCAAGCGGATGCTGCAGCCTATTCCCCTGGCGACCGTCTGCTGGAAGTGAAGTTGGGGCGGGACCGGGAACGGAGCCGGGAGTTGGAACGGATGGAAGCATTAATGGCCCAAAGCGGCCTTTCAGATCAGGTACGTCGGGAAGCGGAGCGGGAATATTGGCGGTTGACCCAGGCCATATCCAAAGAGAAAGAGCTGGAGAACATTTTGAAAGCCAACGGCTTTGACCATTGCATGGTGACGGTGGGCTCCAAACACGTTACTGTGGTAGTGGGAGAGAAACTCACCCCGGAACGTGCCCGTTCCTTCGGCGAATATACTGCCGAAGTCACCGGTTTCGGCCTGGAACAGGTGAGGATCGTAGAGCAACCGTGAATTAGGTATTGGGTACTGGGTATCAGGTATTAGGTACTGGGTTTTGTTGGGAACGCTGAGGCGTTCCCTTATTTTTTACTATGGGTGCCGGGCATGAGGGTTGGTACTGGGTATTAGGGTGGTAGGATTGGTCCCATTACCTCGAACCCACGGTCCGTAATCTCAGCTACAATCTTCGATAGTATATTGCCTTCTGTAAAAGATAAAATTAAAAGAAGGAAATTATTGCTTCCCGGTGAATAAATATCTATTCGACAATTTGGCAGTATATTTTGTTTTCCATTCCAATAAGGAGGATACAAATGAATATCAAAGAGATTAAGGAACTGGTTCGCATTTTAGACGGTACAGATATAGTCGAATTTTCATTTGAAAACGAAGGTCATAAAATTCTTATAAAAAAAGGGTCCGGCCAGTTTGTCCCGGCTACGGTTCCCATTGTTAACCCGGCGGTTGCTCCGACGATGGTTACCGCTGCCCCGTCTCAGGCGGTTCCTGCGACTGCTCCGGCCGAAGAGAAAAAGGACGAGCTTGGCCCCAATCAGGTGGTCATTACTGCTCCGATGGTCGGTACGTTCTATCAGGCACCGAGCCCGGATGCTGAGGCTTATGTCCAAATCGGGCAGACGGTGGAACCCGGCCAGGTGGTCTGCATTATCGAAGCTATGAAATTGATGAATGAGATTGAAAGCGAATATCGGGGCAAAGTGGTGGATATTTTGGTCAAAAACGCCCAACCGGTTGAGTATGGTCAGCCTTTGTTTATCCTAGAGAAGTTATAATCGTCTTTTTTAACTCCGGATGTTTTCATCCGCAAGGCGGTACCAACTCAATCAGGGGGTGTTGTGGTATTGTTTAAGAAGATCTTAGTTGCCAACCGGGGCGAGATCGCGCTTCGGATAATTCGTGCTTGCAAAGAGATGAATATTAAGACGGTGGCCATCTATTCGGAAGCCGATCGGGATTCTTTGCATGCCCATTATGCCGATGAAGCTTTCTGTGTGGGCCCTGCACCGGGCAACCGCAGCTATTTAAATATTCCGAATATTATCAGCGCTGCCACGCTGGCGGGAGTGGACGCCATCCATCCCGGTTATGGTTTTTTGGCTGAAAACGCCCGTTTTGCGGAAATCTGCGAAACGCATCATATTAAATTTATCGGTCCGCCGGCCGAGGCCATTGAAAAGATGGGCGACAAAGCCGTAGCCAAAAAGACCATGAAAGATGCCGGGGTACCGGTTATCCCGGGGTCTGACGGCGTCATCGAAAATGAAGATGCTGCTTTGGAGATGGCGGAGGAAATCGGATATCCGGTAATTATCAAAGCGTCCGCCGGTGGCGGCGGTAAAGGCATGCGGCTGGTCCGGGACAGGGACGAACTGGTCAATGCGTTCCGCATGGCGCAGGCTGAAGCGGAAGCCGCTTTTGGCAATGCCGAGGTGTATATGGAAAAATATATTGAAGAACCTAGGCATGTTGAGATTCAATTATTGATGGACGAGTATGGCAACGGTGTTTATCTGGGGGAACGGGATTGTTCGGTACAACGGCGCCATCAGAAAGTGATTGAGGAATCGCCGTCGCCCGCGGTTACGCCCGAACTTCGCCGGAGAATGGGCGAAGCGGCGTTGGCCGGAGCCAAATCCGTCAACTATACCAATGCGGGAACGGTCGAGTTCCTGCTGGACAAAGACGGCAATTTCTATTTTATGGAGATGAACACCCGGATCCAGGTGGAACATCCGGTGACGGAGCTGGTCACCGGCATCGATTTAATTAAAGAACAGATCCGCATTGCCGCCGGGGAGAAACTGACTTTCAAACAGTCGGATATCGTCATCCGGGGTCATGCCATCGAATGCCGTATCAATGCGGAGGATCCGGAGAAGAACTTCATGCCCTCTCCGGGCAAAATCACTTTGTATCACCTGCCGGGCGGCCCGGGGGTCCGGGTGGACAGCGCCGTATATCAGGAATATGTTATTCCGCCGTATTATGATTCGATGATCGCCAAGCTGATCGTCTGGGACGAAAACCGTGATGCGGCCATTAACCGGATGTTGAGGGCTTTGGATGAATTTGAGATCCAGGGCGTCAAGACGACCATTCCTTTCCAGATCATGGTCCTAAATGACCCCTATTTCCGTAAAGGGGAAGTCTACACCAATTTCATTCAGACCAGGATTTTTAACGAATCTGACATATCCGGGAATGACTCGGATTAGAATGAGGTAGGGAGAAAATGACATCGTCGACATAGGCAGAAAATGGAGGTGGCTTCCAGTGATTGAATCCGTTGAAAAACGCGAAACCGGCAGCGTCCGGATAGCCAATGAAGTGGTCAGCATCATTTCCGGACTGGCTGCGACCGAAGTGAAAGGCGTGGCCGGAATGAGCGGCGGCGTGGTGGACGGCTTTGCCGAATTGCTCAAGAAGAAGAACCTGAGCAAAGGCGTTAAGGTGGAAGTTGGCGAAAAACAGGCCGCCATCGATCTGTTTATCATCATTGAGTATGGCGCCAAAATTCCCGATACAGCCTATATGGTCCAGGAAAACGTGAAACGGGCAGTGGAAAGCATGACCGGATTGGAAGTTGTGGAAGTGAATGTCCACATTCAGGGCGTCGAATTTAAACAGGAGGAGGCAGCGGAACCTAAAGTACGCTGAAACCGTGTATCATAAAGGAAGGGGTATCGTAATCGATGAAAGTCGGGGCACGTTTAATCAGTGTGTTGAATGGAATTATTCTCGGGGTTATCGGAATTGCTTTCTTTTTAATCGCGGTCGGACAAGCCGAATTGTTGACCGAACGGTTAATGCATCTGACCTATAAAGATCGGTTATGGGCTTTATTGGTTTCCTTTGTGACCCTGGTTCTCACCGTCCTCTCTTTCGCCATTGCTTTTCAGCGTCGGCGCGAAGAAAAAACCATCATCCACCAAACCCAGTTCGGCGAGATCCAAATTGCCGTATCCGCTGTGGAAAGCCTGGCATTGCGCTCGGCCAAATCGGTAAGAGGCGTTAAAGAGGCGCATGTGGGCATCCGGGCGGACAGCGGTTTGCTGGATGTGTTTATTGAGATTACCGTCAATCCGGATTTGAGCATACCGCAAATTTCAGAAGAGATTCGCCGCCAGGTGGATGACTATATTTATGAGACCGTGGGCATCCGGGTTAATTCGGTCAAAGTGTTGGTGACCAAAGTCCAAGGCGAGCTTTCCAGAACTCGGGTTGAATGAGAAAGGAGCGTCCGACAGTGGTAGAGTTATTAAAAGACCTTTTGCCGAAGCTCTCTGCCTATAAAGGGCGTATCCTGGGCGGTATCATCGGGTTTATCGCCGGTTTGATTTGGGCGTATAAAGGCTTTGGGGCTGCTTTGGCATTTGTTGTCAGCATTGTATTAGGGTATTATCTGGGAAAACGTTTTGATCAGCAAGATTCCCTGAAGGATATTTTGGAACGGGTATTGCCTCCAAAAAAGTAAAAAGGTGATGGCATTGAGTCGAACACTAGCCAGGGAAATGGCATTTAAATTATTATTTCAAACGGATGTGGGACGCAATCCGTGGCAGCAAGCCATGGACCGGATGTTGGAGGAAGAGCCGCTTCCGGATAAATCCCGGGAGTTCCTGGAACAGTTGGTTAAAGGGACATTGCAGCATCTGAAAGAGATCGACCAACTGATTTCCCAACATTCCCGGGAATGGTCCTTGGAACGGATGGCCAATACGGATCGGAATATTTTGCGGATGGCCGTTTTCGAGATTAAGTATATCGAGGATGTGCCGGCCGGAGCTGCCATTAATGAAGCGGTAGAGCTTGCAAAACGTTACGGAGACGAGAACTCCGGCAAATTCGTCAACGGGATTTTGGGACAGATTGTCCGGGAGATGACCTCGGAGACATCTGGCCAGGTTCCGGAATCAACGGAGGGATGACCTCTGTTTTTTTATGGAGAAAGCGATGATTTTGGCATTTGATACCAGTTGTTATACAACTTCCGTCGCCCTCATCGGGTTCGACGGAACCATCAAGGCGGACTGCCGTCAAGTGTTGCAGGTGAAACCGGGGGAAAGGGGATTGCAACAGTCGACAGCCATCTTTCAGCATCTCGGCAACCTCCCCCGCTTACTGGGGTCCTGCCGGCCTTCCTCCTTGGTTGCGGTGGCTGCGGCTACCGTGCCGCGGCCGGTAGAAGGGTCCTATCTGCCCGTATTTAAAGTGGCCGCGTCCTTTGGGGAGAGCGTTGCCCGGCTGGCTGGCGTTCCGTTCATCGAAACCAGCCATCAGGAAGGCCATATCCGGGCCGGGCTATACGGACAAGCCCTGAACGGTGATCCTTTTTTGGCGTGGCATATTTCCGGTGGGACCACCGAATTGTTGTACGTGACGCCGAAGGAGGCCGGTTTCGGCATTGCGAAGATCGGCGGTTCATCGGATTTACATGCCGGCCAGTTTGTGGACAGGGTAGGGGTGGCGCTGGGTACGCCGTTCCCGGCCGGGCCCCATCTGGAGAAGCTGGCCATGGCATCCTCGACGGAACGTTCCCTTCCGGTGGTAACGGATGGATTGACTCTCAGTTTTTCCGGACCGGAATCAGCTGCCCAGCGGCTGGTCGGTTCGGTTCCGCCGGCGGATTTGGCCCGTCAGGTCTTTCATTGCATCGGCCGGAGTCTGTGGAACGTGACCCGGAAAGCGGCCGAACAATACCGGGTCCGTCAGGTTTTAATGGTGGGAGGCGTTGCTTCCAGTCGGTTGGTAAAAGCGTATTTGACCGAGAGGGAAGCTGAAGCGGACATCCGGTTTGCTTTTGCCAGACCGGAGTTGGCCAGCGACAATGCGGTCGGCGTGGGACTGATCGGTTATGACCGTTGGAAGAGAGGAGCACTGGAATGACGAAGAAGATGGTAATTATCGATGGTTATAGTTTGGCCAACCGGGCTTTTTTCGCCTTGCCCCAGTTGAGCACCGAAAGCGGCCAACCGACCAATGCCGTGTACGGGATGGCTATGATGCTTTTGAAGTTGTTGGAGGAGTCCGATCCGGATTATCTGATCACGGCTTTCGACGTCTCCCAGCCTACCTTCAGGCATCAGGAATATAAGGAATACAAAGCCCAGCGGCAAAAGATGGACGACGCGCTGCGGAGCCAGTTCCCCTTGATCCGGCGGTTGTTGGAGATTTTGCGGATCCCCATTTATGAACAGGCCGGTTTTGAAGCGGATGACGTCATCGGTACCATTGCCTGCAAAGCGGCAGAGCAGGGGATCCAGGTGGAGATCGTCACCGGCGACCGGGATTCTTTCCAGTTGGTCCGGCCGAAAGTGCATGTATTGTACATCCGGAAGGGAATTACGGAGACGGACCGTGTGGATGAAGCCTATATTCAACAGCGGTATCAGTTAAAACCTTCCCAGTTGGTGGATTTGAAGGGCCTGATGGGGGATGCTTCCGACAATATCCCGGGAGTTCCCGGTTTCGGCGAGAAAACCGCCCTCAAATATTTGCAGCAGTATCACAGCATTGACGGGATCTATGCGCATTTGGAGGAGATTACCCGGCCCAGGGACAGGCAACTGTTGGAGACTTATCGGGAACAGGCGTATCTCAGCCGTTATTTGGCAACGATTAAAGTGGATCTGCGGATAGCCATCGATTTCGACGAATGTTGCAGACATCGGAATTTCGACCGTGGGGAATTGTTGGCGTTTTGTAAAGAATATGAATTCAAGAGTTTGGTGAAGAAGTTGGCCGGCGAGGCGGAATCTCAGGCCATGGCTCCGTCCGTTGCCGAGCTGGAAGTAACTGTGGATATCCCGGAGGAAGCCGATTTGGCCGACGTTGTCCGGGAAATTGCGGCGGAAGGATGTTGTGTGGTCCAGTTTTTGACGTCCGCGGTGAACTGGGCGGATGCCCGATGGCTGGGTGTGGGGCTGGCCCATTCCCGGCACAATTGGTTTTATCCCTTGGCGCCGGAAGAGCCGTTGCCTGCGGCCATCCGGGAGCTGTTGGAAAATCCGGATGTTACGAAACTGGGCTATGATCTTAAGAAACAGAAGCAATTGTTGGCGGTGAAAGGAATTGAGCTTCGGGGTGGCCTGGAGGACACCTTGATTGCCGGGTATTTGATCAATGCCGGCGTCGGAGGGCTTGAACTCGAGGATTTGGCCAGGGATTATCTGCACCGGTCCATTCCTACGGCAACCACCGGCCGGGGAAGCAAGATTTCCTGCTTTGAGCTGCCGGAGGACCTGGACCGGGAAACGATGCAACGGATTGCCGGAGCCCGGGTGGAAAGTATAAAACAATTGCATGCGGCCTTTCAACCGCTATTGGATTCCATGGGCCTCCGGCGGCTTTATCAAACCGTGGAATTACCGTTGATCTCCGTCTTATTTGAGATGGAACGGGCCGGAATTCGGGTGGACGCGGAAGTTTTGCGCAGTTTCGGGGATGAGCTTAAAAAGCGGCAGTTGGCCTTGGAAGCCGAAATTTATGATTTGGCCGGGGAACGGTTTAACATCGGTTCTCCCAAACAGTTGGGCGTTATTCTTTTTGAAAAATTGGGACTGAAAGCGCCGAAGAAGACGAAAACCGGTTATTCCACGGATGTGGCGGTGTTGGAAGAACTGGTTCATGATCATCCCATCATCGCCCGAATCATGGAATACCGGCAGAATGTGAAATTACAGTCCACCTATATCGATTCGTTGATCGCGTTGATCAACCCCAAGACCGGCCGGGTCCATACCTCGTTCAATCAGGCGGTAACCACCACCGGGCGGTTGAGCAGTACTGAGCCGAATTTGCAGAATATTCCCGTCCGTTCCGAAGAGGGGCGGATGATTCGCCGGGCGTTCATTCCGGCGGATGAAAACCATCTGCTGTTGGCGGCGGATTATTCCCAGATCGAACTTCGGGTGATGGCCCATTTTTCAAAGGACGAGGCCTTTATGGAAGCCTTCCGTCGCCATGAAGACATCCATAAATATACGGCAGCCGCAGTCCGAAACATACCGGTGGAAGAGGTCACCAAGGAGATGCGGGATCATGCCAAGGCCATTAACTTTGGGATCATCTACGGTATCAGTGGTTTTGGTTTGGCCCACAATATGGGTGTCAGCCGCAAAGAGGCGGAGCAGTTCATTAAGGCGTATTTTGAACAATATCCGGGCGTCCGGCGGTATGTGGAACAACTGATCGAAAGTGCCCGGGAGAGCGGCGAAGCCCGGACCCTTCTGGGCAGGATCCGGAAACTCCCTGATTTACATTCCCGTGTCTTTTCTCTGCGGTCTTTCGCGGAGCGGATGGCCCGAAATACGCCCATTCAGGGGACGGCGGCGGACATTATTAAAATTGCCATGGTACGGATCGGAAAACGGTTGAGAGATGAGCCGCAATGGGGAAGGTTGTTGCTTCAAGTCCATGACGAACTGGTCTTTGAAGTGCCCAAGGATAACTGGCGAAAGTTGGCGGATATGGTCAAAACCGAGATGGAACAGGCCGTGCAACTGGATGTCCCGTTGGAAGTGGACATCAAAATCGGAGAAAATTGGGGAGCCATGACTTCCGTCACGTTGGAGGATTAACATGCCCGAATTGCCTGAAGTGGAAACGATTCGGATTACATTGGAACCGAAATTAATCGGACGGAGGATTACCGGAGTCTTCGTCGCTTTACCCAAAATGATTCAACATCCGACGCCGGAAGCATTGGAAACCTTGTTGACGGGGCGGAAGATCACCGCTATGGACCGACGCGGCAAATATCTGTTAATCCGGTTGGACGATGCTGCCACATTAGCCATTCATCTGCGGATGACCGGCCAGTTGACGGTGGAAGAAAGGGACCTTCCTCCGAAAAAAGCGACTTATTTTACGCTTGGGCTGGACAACGGGACGGAATTCCGCTTTAACGATGTGCGGAAATTCGGAAAGGTTTTTTACTTTGAATGCGGGAAAGTTCCAGTGTCACTCATGCGGCTGGGCCCGGAGCCCTTGTCGGATGAATTTACGCCGGAGCGGTTGAAACGCTCCTTTGCCGGCCACCGGCTGGCTGTTAAAAAAGCTCTGCTTAATCAGGAGATCATTGCGGGCATTGGGAATATATACGCGGATGAAGCCTTATTTTTAGCCAAAATTCTTCCGTTCCGGCCGGTGAATTCGTTGAAAGATACAGAGATTGAGGCTTTGTATCATGCCATCCGGCAGGTATTGACGGAGAGCATCCGTCATCGGGGCACTACCAAACGGGATTATCGGGACGGCGAGGGGCATCCCGGATCCTATCAGCATCATTTGCGGGTTTACGGAAGGAAAGGAGAGCCTTGCCCTGTTTGCGGTTCGCCCATTTCCAAGCATATTTTCGGAGGGAGAGGAACCCATTTCTGCCCCGTCTGTCAGGGATAATCCGGAGGTGATTGGATGAAAACCATTGGCTTGACCGGAGGGATTGCCACAGGCAAATCGACGGTGGGCTCCATTTTAGCGGAACTGGGTATTCCGGTTTACAGTGCCGATAAACTGGCACATGATGCCATTCGCCAAGGGACCCCGGTTTACTGGCAGATTTTGTCCCGATGGGGCCGGGAAGTCCTGAAGGAGGATGGGGAGATCGACCGGAAACGCTTGGGCAACATCGTATTTTTCGATGAAGCGGAACGCCGGATGCTGGAGGGCATGATCCATCCGGTAGTTATTGACGAGATAAAACGGCTCATCTGCGAGGGGAAACAAAAAGGCGAACCGGTAATGGTCTTTGAGGTACCGTTGCTATTCGAGGTCAATTTGGAAGGAATGTTTGACCTGGTATGGGTGGTCAGCCTGCCTCCCGAGGAACAGTTGAAGCGGTTGATGCAGCGGGACGGTTTGACCCGGGCTGAAGCCGAGCGGCGGATCCAGGCTCAAATACCCTTGGCGATCAAAGAAGGAAAAGCCGATGCCGTTATTAATAATCAATATGATTTGGGCCGGGTTCGGGAAGAAATTATCAGGATATTGGATGCAATTGGAGTGACATGGTGCAAAAGCAAAGGTTAAGCACATATCATTGGCTTTGGTTGCTGGTGATTTTCTCGTTTTTTTTACATAAGCCCATCTTGCGTATTTTTTTTATTTTCGATTATCGGCAAAGCATTCAGACCTTCAGCCAGGCTTATGGGCTGGATCCTCATTTATTGGGGGCGGTGATCTTCGTGGAAAGCCGGTTTGATCCGACGGCCAAGTCCAGCAAGGGGGCTGTTGGGCTCATGCAAATTATGCCGGCCACCGGCGAATGGGTTGCCCGTCAAATGGGGTGGGAAAGTTTCCGCCCGGAAGACTTGACGGATCCTGTCAAAAATCTGGAACTGGGCTGTTGGTATTTGGCTTATCTTAAAAAATATTTTAACGGAAACGAAGTGGCGGCTTTGGCGGCTTACAATGCCGGCCACCGTTATGTTCAGGATTGGATCGACACCAAGGTTTGGGAGGGAGACTTGGTCAAGATTGAAAAGATTCCTTTCGTCGAAACCAAAAAGTATCTCTTCCAAATTAACGCCATCCGGAAGATATACCGTTATCTCTACCCTGAGCTGACAATAAATAGTGCATGAGAAGGGTATACGGTTCACAGTGCACAGTTTCCAAGTTTTGGCGTGAGGCATGAGGTACGAGGTGTGAGTCTTTGGGAAAGGAACGCACATGTACGTTACGTACAATGATTTGATTTGGGTTCTAGGTTATAGTCGGAATGCGTTCCTTTCCTGTACCCAGTACCCCATGTCTGGTATCTAATACCTGATACTAAGTACCCATCACTTTAAAGCCTAAGTAAAAAAGAAGATTTATCTGGTAAAAGAGCCTTTTCCGATGCGGGGAAGGCTCGTTTTCATAGGGTCTGACCATATGATAAACCGGAGGTGATGATCAGTGAGTAATACATGCATCGTATTGCGGGACATTGAAAGAGTCTCCCAAGTCGTCGCTAATTTCCTCACCAGTCCTGGTTCGCTTACACCGGCTGCCGTCACTGATTTGGTCAGTCAGATCGAACTGATTCGGGGGGCAGTCCGCTCATTGCCGCTTGCGGCGGATATTAAGGCGGATATCTTAAACCGGTTGGCACAGGCCCAAGCTGTTCTCCAGGCCGGTGTCGGCGGGCCGTTGCCCACGTTAACCACAGTCTTGCAACTGTTGCAATTGGTTGCGCTGAAAGTTCAGACGCATCCGGTTCCCTGCACGCAGGGGTTAACCATCGTTCATCCTTCCAATTGTTTCAATACGACCTGTCAGTGTTGCCAATAACTGTTCGTGAAATCAAACAGATAAATGCAAGGCGATCGGATGATCGCCTTGTCTATTCTATTTCAGAAATTTGCCGATAAATATAATACCGTCATCCCGGGGCTTGAGACGGGACAAGCCGTTTTTTACCGAAGATTAACAAATTATTGAACTTTTATGAAAGGATTCCGGGGATGGTTACAGAAACAATATTTTAACAAGTAAGAAGGTGAGGCAGTGATGCTAAAGGCGGTTGTTTCCCGGTCGGGGCGGGTTGAAATCATGAAACGCCTCTACAGGCAGGGAAATCTGTTCTTGGCCCAACGCCGTCCGGAGTTGGCGGCCAAACAGTACCAGAAATATTTGGCCTTTTATCATCAAGGGTGGGAAGCGGAACCGGCCGTAATTGCCGATATTTACCATAATTTAGGGATGATTGCCGAAGAACGGCAGGCCATCGACGAAGCCATCGACTGCTACCAACACGCATTAAAGCATAATGCGTATCATGGTATGACCTGGGTATTTCTAGCCAAACTATATTTAAACCGTTATGAGGAAGAGCACCGGCAGTCCGATCGCATTCTGGGCATCGAAGCATTGAAAGAGGCCGAACGGTATAAAACCGGCTTTCCGGCGGTTGACTTTTTAAAAAAGAGGTATGCGATTGCCTAGAGCTGTGGCTTAGACATGCGCCGGGATAAGTTCACATATGAGACGTCACCGGTATCGGCATTTCGGTAAAACGGTCGATACCGGTTTTTGCTGTTAATCAAAGTAAAGCTGGAGGTTTTATATTTATGCCGAAAATGGCCGTGGTTTCTCTCGGATGTTCGAAAAATCTGGTGGATACCGAAATCATGCTCGGGCGTCTGGTCAAACATGATTGGGAGTTGACGTCCGATTTCAGTGAAGCTGAATTGATCTTGGTGAATACCTGCGGATTTATTGAAAGCGCCAAATCGGAGTCAATTCAACATATATTGGAGATGGCTGCGTATAAAGAGCCGGGCCGCGGCCGTTGCCGCATTTTGGCGGTTGCCGGATGCCTGGTCCAACGCTATCTGGACGATTTAAAGGCGGAAATCCCCGAAGTGGATTATTGGATTGGCCTCAACCAACTGGACCAGATCGCAGCTATTATTTCCGGAGAACCGGTGCAGGCCGGGGATGCCGCTCCTTTTTTGAATAATGAAAATCTAGAGCGTTACCGGGTGACGCTTTCCCATACGGCTTTCTTGAAAATTGCTGAAGGATGCAGCCACCGATGCGCTTATTGCGCCATTCCGTTGATTAAAGGGAGGTACCGCAGCAGAGTTCCGGAGGCGATTGTCGCGGAAGCCGTTCGGTTGGTGCAGGGCGGCGTGAAAGAATTAAACATTATTGCACAGGATATTACCATGTACGGGAGAGATTTGTCCCGGGATCTCAATTTACGGGTCTTGCTGGAACGGATCCTGGATGAAGCGCGGCCGGACTGGATCCGCCTGCTTTATGCCTACCCGTCGGGCCTGGACGAAGAATTGCTGCGGTTCATCGGCACTACGCCCAATATCTGCAAGTATTTGGATTTGCCCTTTCAACATATTAACGAACGGATTTTACGGCTGATGAACCGGAAGGAAAACCGGGAAATGCTGTTGGAACGCCTAAGAATGATCCGCGAGACGGTCCCGGGGATGGTGCTCCGGACCACCTTTATCGTGGGTTTTCCCACCGAGACGGACGCTGAATTTGAAGAGCTCCGCCAATTCGTGGCCGAAGGCCATTTCGAGCATGCCGGCGTTTTCAGTTATTCCCGTGAGGAACAGACTCCGGCTTATGATTTGGAGCCGCAGATTGATCCGGAGGTAAAAGAGGAACGCCGTCGGCTTCTCCTGGAAACCCAGCAAAGAGTTTCCGCTCGGTTGTTACAGCGCTTTGTCGGTCGGGAGGAAAGGATATTAATCGATAAAGTCTATAATGACGGGAGGGCTATTGGGCGCACGGAAGCTTTTGCCTCGGAAGTGGACGGGGTGGTCTCGGTGGAAGGCTATGATGGTCCGAGCGGGGTCTTTATCAGCCGCCGGATTACCGGAAATGATGCATATAACTTGTTCGCTAAAAAATAACCCGTGATTAGCCCCTTTTTGCCGACAGGATTTTCAGCTTGGGCAGCGAATGTTGTAGATGACCAAAAGACGGAGGAACACCATTATGAGTCTGGCCAATTGGATTACGACAATACGGATTATCTTGGCTCCGGTTTGTGTCGGGATTTTGTTTTGGGATATTCCGGGGCGGGATCTGCTTGCGGCCACGATTTTTATCATCGCCGGGTTGACGGACGGTTTGGACGGATATGCCGCGCGGGTCCGAAAAGAAATCAGCACTTTCGGTAAATCCTTCGATCCGTTGGCGGACAAAATTTTAATCATTCTGACCCTGGTGGTTTTGGCCAATTTGGGCCGGGTTCCGGCCATTGCGGTCTGGATCATCATTTTGAGGGAAGTGATGATCACTATTTTGCGGCATTTTGCCGGTAAAAAAGGGCTTACGGTGGCTGCCAGCCCCTGGGGTAAGATGAAAACCTTTTGTCAGATCGTTGCCGTGGCTGCCGTCATGTTGGGGTTTTCCTGGAGCATTTATGTGTTGTGGGCAGCCGTGGTGCTGACCATCTGGTCGGGTATTGACTATCTCTGGCATTGGAAAAGCGCTTTTACAACCAAGGACAAATCTGAAAAAGATTTAGAAAAGATGCCGCTTTAAGCGGCTTTTTTTTGTGGTTTCCACCAGTTCTTTAAGGCCTTCTACGGCGATGTCGATTTCTTCCAGAGAATTATAGCATCCAAAACTCATCCTGACCATTCCCGGAGGTTTCTGCGGGTTGGTTTCCCGATAGTCCAGGGATAACAATTCCGCGACATACCGCCGGGCGCAGAAACAGCCGCTCCGCACTCCGATTCCGTAATGATCTGATAAATATTCCGCCACATCCCGGTGATAAAGGTTTTGGACATTAAAGCTGATGACGCCGACCCGCTCCCAATCTTGGGCATTATAAACCGTCAATTCCGGTATTTGGGCCAATTGGTGCAAGGCGTGGCGGATTAAACGGTTTTCATGGGCCATGAGCGCCGGCCAGCCGATGGCCGTGATGGTGCGGCATGCTTCGGCGACGGCGATGGCGCCCAGGACATTGGGCGAACCGGCCTCTTCGTTTTCCGGCGGAGGACTCCAGATAATGCCATGGGGGCCGATGCCTTTCACCGTGCCGCCCCCGACCTGGCTGGGGCGGCCCTTTTCAAACAGGGCCCGGGGGCCGATGAGCACGCCGGTTCCGAACGGGGCGTAAATTTTATGGCCGGAAAAGGCGATAAAGTCGAGATGGCGGGGATCGTCCCATGGCGGATTGGCGATGGGACGGTGTGGAATCAATTGGGCTCCGTCCACCAGAATTTTGGCACCATAGGCATGGGCCATTTCGGCTATACTGTAGATAGGCGGAAGATAGCCGCTGACATTGGAGGCACCGCTGACCGCCACCAGTTTGACGTTCCCCGCGTTTTTCCGGAGGACGTCTTCCAGGTCCTCCAGATCCAGATCGCTGTTTTTCAAGGGGACGCAGTGATGTTTATAGTTTTGCCAAGGAAGTTCATTGGAATGGTGTTCCACCTTGGTGAAGATGATCATCTCTCCCGGTAGCCAGGGGAGGTAATGGCTGAGTTTGTTAATGGAATCCGTGGTGTTTTTGGTGAAGATGATCACGTCCCGTTCAGGGTCGGCGCCGACAAACCGGGCGATGACGGCCCGGGCGGATTCGTAGCGTTCGGTCGAATATTTGGATTTAAAGCCCGTGCCCCGATGGACGCTGGAATACCAGGCGGCCGCCTCGGCGACGGTTCGCATCACCGTTTTGAACGGCGGGGTGCTGGCCGCATTGTCCAAATTGATATAGCGTTTTTTGCCGCGGGAAGTCTCCGCCTTTTTTTCGTATCCGTAGATCCATTGGGCAAAACTATCCAACCTCGTCACCTCATGGTTATTGTATGAGAGGTTGGGACTTTGGGCTACTCTTTTTGCAGGGATTCGATGGTTTGATTCAGGGCTTCTCCTTCTTCCAAAGCGGAAAAGGGCAGGTTTTCAATGAGTAATTTGCCGGCGTTGATGCGGGCCACAAATTTGCTGCCGCTTTTAAGGTTCAAGGCTTCCAGGGCTTTCTCGGGAAGCTGAAGTTGGCGGTGTTCATCAAGTTCCAAAATGTATTCCATGACGGGTACCTCGCTTTTTTACGGTTAGTGTTGCCGGGAAACGGTCTTTTTACCCATAGGCTCAGGGTTCCGTCCTTTCGTCCGTACTGGAATTTACTTTGTAATATTACCAGTCTTTTTGATGTTTTTTTATAAGATAGCTGGGTAAATTAAGAGTACGACAGACGAAAGGGGGGAAAATGAATGGGTACCGGACAACGTTCCAACAACTATGTTGTGAAAGAGGCGGCGCAAGCCCTTCAAAACATGAAGTATGAGATCGCCAAAGATCTGAGCGCTGCGAATATCATCAATACAGCGCCGATTCAGGGAGATTACTGGGGGTATATGACGGCGAAAGACTGTGGTCATGTTGGTGGTCAAATGGTGAAAAACATGATCCTGGCCGCCGAGCAATCTCTGTCGAATCAGGCTGTCGCTAACGTTCAGACCAGCTTCAACGCTTCGCTGGGTTATCAGAAACAAAATGATACCCTGCAGCAGAATCCCAGCCTGAATCTTAATAGTTTGGACAGCAAGTACTGATTGTACTTATCCCTCGGGTGGAGCGGAGCTCCACCCTTATTTTTTGCCTTATTGGTAACTTAACTGTTCATTGGGAGGAATTTGAAGGATAAAACGAGAATAAATGCTGAACAATGGGAGGTGTTCAGGTGAAAAAAGCAGATATCGGAATCTTTGGAGGTTCCGGATTTTATTCATTTTTGGACGATGTGGAAGAAATCACAGTGGAAACCCCTTACGGGGCACCCAGTGATAAGATAGCCATTGCCACGATAAGCGGAAAACGGGTGGCTTTCCTTCCTCGCCACGGAAAAGACCATCAGTATCCGCCGCATATGATCAATTACCGTGCTAATGTCTGGGCGATGAAGTCGCTGGGGGTGCGTCAATTAATTGGGCCTTGTGCGGCGGGGAGTCTGCAGCCTCATATTAAACCCGGGGATTTTGTCGTCGTTGATCAATTTGTCAATAAAACCTATAACCGGAAAGATACTTTTTATGACGGTCCGATTGTCCGGCATGTGAGCGCGGCGGATCCTTATTGCGAACGGATGCGCCGGGTGGCTATCGACGCTGCTGGCAAATTGGGCATCACGGTCCATCCCCGGGGGACTGTGGTGGTGATCCAAGGGCCGCGTTTTTCGACCCGTGCCGAAAGCCAGGAGTTTAGTAAAAACGGTTGGGAAGTCATTAACATGACACAGTATCCCGAGGGATGGCTTGCCCGGGAACTGGGTATTTGTTATATTAATATCGCCTTGATTACCGATTATGACGTGGGGCTTGAAGGAAATCCCGACATCAAGCCGGTGACCCATGAAGAAGTGCTGAAAGTCTTTGAACGCAACAACGATAAACTCCGCGGACTGCTCATGGAGTTGGTCTCAACATTGCCGACGGAGTTTGAGTGCAGCTGTGAAAAAGCCGTTGAGTAAAGGGAAACAACGTTGATGAACCAGTTGTTTTCAAAGGAATTATTGGTAATCACTGCGGCGAGCCTGCCCTACCTTGAGTTACGGGGGGCCATACCGTTGGCTTGGCGATTGGGTCTTTCACCGTGGGAAGCGTATATCCTTTCGGTCTTTGGAAATATGGTGCCGGTGGTCCCGATCATGCTGTTAATCGATCCCCTTTCCCGGTGGTTGCGGCGATTTCGCATCTTCGACCGTTTTTTTGAAGGGTTGTTTATCCGGTGCCGGCGGCACCAGGAAGAGATTAAAAAGTATGGATATTGGGGCCTGGCTGTCTTTGTGGCCATTCCGCTGCCCATGACCGGGGCATGGTCCGGCGCGGTCATTGCGTTTTTGATGGGGCTTAGGAAACGCCATGCCTTGATCGCCATCTTTGCCGGCGTGCTGGTGGCGGGATTGATCGTTCTCACGGCAACGTATGGTTTGTCTTGGTTGTTGGTGGGCGCCCGGGGATGAACTCATAATTTTGGAAAATAAGAATAAACTAATGCTAGTCGATGATAATGTCAGGAGGTGAATGAGGTGGAAGAAGAAGCGTTGGAGTACGAAGGCGAAGAGCCGGAGTATGATCTTCCGTGTGCGTTATGCCGCCATAATGAAGTGTGTAATCTCTGGAAAGACGGAAGAGAGATATGCTATTCATTCAGCTGTCAAAATTAAGCTTTAATAATCGGCGTCATCCGCCGATTTTTATTTTAAGGAGAAATTCATCACAAAAAGCTTTATTTAAATGGTAAAAACATGTAATATATTATAGTGAAGCCGTTAAAACCAACAAGGAGCATCGATGGAAGTACTGCAGAATATTATCTCTCATTGGACCGAGCCGGAGATTTTGGCTCAATACAGGGAATATCTGCTCATTATCGTTTTTCTTTACAGTTTCTTGGAAGTGATTTTTCCGCCGCTGCCCGGCGATACGTTGCTGATTATCAGCGGCTCGATTACCGTCGCAGCCAATCTAAATCCGATATTTACGATCCTTTCGGCCTCTTTGGGAACTTTCTTCGCTTCGCTTCTCCTTTATCACCTGGGGGCGAAGATGGAACGGAAATTATTGCATTCGCAGCGGTTTTCCTCCATTTTGGATTCGAAGACCTTTATCAAGATCGAACGGGGATTCCAACGGTTCGGATTTTTAATCATCCTGCTGAGCCGGTTTCTTCCGGCGGTCCGTTCCGGGGTGGTATTGGCCGCGGGAATCGTCAATATGGAAAAAAACCAGACCATGCTGGCTTTGGCTGTCAGTATTCTCCTTTCCACCTCCATGTTCATTTACGGGGGGCGTTTTTTAGGCCGACGGTTGGACAAAATTATGCAATTGTGGGAATCCCATTTTTGGCTTTTTTTAGGAATTATGGGTGGCATTGCTTTGGGATTCTTCGCCATATACCGTTTTTATCGGAACTACCGACATAAGCATGCCGGAACAGGGGAAAAGAATGAGCCGTAAACCGAAAGTGGTTTATTATTGCGAACAATGCGGTCACCAGGAACCGAAATGGATGGGGAAATGCCCCTCTTGCAACCAGTGGGGAACTTTTCAGGAAGAGCATGAGTTGGAAGGGTTGGAGGAATTAGGCAGTTTAAGCAGCCATCAGCAGCCCCGCCCCATCAATGAGATTAACGTCGATTATTCCGCCAGGATCAGTACGGGCGGGCAGGAGTTGGACCGCCTGTTGGGCGGAGGTATCGTTAATGGCTCCGTCCTGTTGTTGGTGGGAGATCCCGGCATCGGCAAAAGCACGTTGAGTTTGATCGTTGCCGGTAATATCGCCCGGAAAACCGGAAAAGTGTTATACGTCAGCGGCGAAGAGTCGGCGGAACAAACGAAGCTCCGTGCTGATCGGCTGGGGAAATTCCCCGATAACCTCTATGTCATCTCCGAGACCAATTTGGATTTCATCCAAAAACATATTGAAAAACTGCAACCCCGGTTTATTGTTTTGGACTCCATTCAGTCGGTGTTTTTAAGTTCGGTTCGTTCCACGCCGGGATCGCCTTCGCAGATTAAGGAATGTACGTTGTTTTTGATACGTATCGCTAAGCAGATGGGAATCCCCATCATGCTCATCGGCCAGGTGACGAAGGAGTCTCAATTGGCCGGACCCAGGGTTTTGGAACATTTGGTGGATACTGTCGTTTATTTGGAAGGTAACCGCAACCAAAACCTGAGGGTGGGACGGGCCGTGAAAAACCGGTTCGGTTCAACCAATGAAGTGGCTTTGTTTGAACTGACCGATTCCGGTTTTGAAGAAGTCAGCAATCCTTCCGAATATCTGTTGGGAAACAGAAACAACCCGATGCCGGGATCGGTGATCGTGGCTTCAGCCCGCGGGACCCGGCCGATTTTCACCGAGATTCAGGCATTGGTGACCGAGACGGCGGAAGGGATTCCGCCGCGTCACATTGCAGTGGGGGTGGATCGAAACCGTTTGTTGCTGGTCACTGCGGTGATGCAACGTTGGATGGGCGAGCGCCTCGGCAACAAAAATATTTTCGTTTCCACCGGAGGAGGTATCGAGTCCGACGATCCGGCGTTGGATTTGGGGATTGCCGCTGCTATCTTTTCATCGATGCGCGGGATTACTTTCGCCCATGATCTGTTTTTCATCGGGGAGCTGGCTTTGTCCGGCGAAGTCCGGCCGACGCCGGATTTGGTCCGGTTATTGAATGAAGGGAAACGTTTGGGTTTCAAAGACTGTGTGATTGCGAAACGGGGTATTGCAAAAGTACCCCCCGATCTGGGGATGAATTTATTCGGCTTAGAGCATATCGGGGGTTTTACCCGAATTTTACCTGCCATTCGCCAATAAAATCATGTGAGGGGGAGCTCAATGGCTCAAGAAGAACCGTGCCGTGATGATTTTTATAAAGTAATCAAAATGGTGGCTCCCGGGACAATGCTCTATGAAGGATTGGAGAATATTCTTCGGGCGAGGACCGGAGCCTTGATCGTAGTGTCCGATGCGGAGTCCGTCATCAAGCTGGTGGACGGAGGTTTCCGGATCAACTGCGATATGGCGCCTTCGTTGTTGTACGAATTGGCCAAGATGGACGGAGCGCTGATTTTATCGTCGGACGCCAAGAAAATCCTTATCGCCAATGCGCATTTGACGCCGGATCATTTGATCCCGACCACGGAGACGGGGACGAGGCACCGTACGGCCCAACGGTTGGCCGTTCAAACCGGGGAGCTGGTTATCGCCATTTCCCAGCGGCGGAACGTGATTACGCTTTACAAAGGAAATCAGCGGTTTGTCATGCGGGACATCGGGACGATTCTGGCCAAAGCCAATCAGGCATTACAAACCCTTCAAAAATATAAGAGTGTGTTGGAACAGGCATTATTGAATCTTTCTGCATTGGAATTTGAAGATCTGGTGACTTTGGCCGATGTCTGCACGGTGATCCAGCGCGCGGAGATGGTCAGCCGGATTGAACAGGAAATCCAGCAATATATCGTTGAGTTGGGCAGTGAAGGCCGGCTGGTCAGTATGCAGCTGGAAGAGCTCATCGTGGACGTGGATATCGAAGGGAATATGGTCTATCGCGATTATCTGCAGGGGGAAGGCAATACGGTGGAACAAATCCGAAAAGAGATTGCCACCTGGAACGATGATGAGCTGCTGGACTTCAATATGCTCGGGAGGGTCCTGGGTTATCCGGGCGTGAGCATGGATCAGTCGGTGACTCCCCGGGGATACCGGATCCTTCGGAAAATCCCGCGTCTGCCCTTCCCCGTGGTGGAAAATCTGGTTAAGACCTTCAAGGAGTTGCAAGTGATCTTAAGCGCCACCACAGAGGAACTGGATGATGTGGACGGCATCGGGGAAGTCCGGGCTCGGGCCATCAAAGAAGGGCTTCGCCGTCTGCGGGAGCAGGTTTTGTTGGACAGGCATATTTAACTGCCTAACATGTATCCGGTCATGAATATCAAAGCGGCGTTGTAGTCGATGGCCGGCTCGTTGGCGGAAAAGGATTCGGTGCGATCCGCGTAACTCCAAGGGCCGCTGCGGGCCGGTTCCACGGCGGAATCCGCGTTATTATTGGGCCCGCCCACCAGCATCCCCGGGATCATCCGGCCGCCGGAGACGACCCAGCGGTGGTGAGGATATTGGACCGGATTGGAACCTACGCCGGTGATGAACGATTTGGAAAGAGGATTTAACCCCAAGACGAAGTGAAGCTGGGCTTCGGCGGCTTGGCGGTAATCCGGATTCGGCGCAAGCTCATCTGCCCAAATTAAGGTAATACCCCGAGACAGGCCTTCTTTATTAGAGGCCCATTTAAAATCCTGAAAATGTAAAGAGTATCCATAACCGCTTTGTTGGGACAAGGTCATGATCCGTTCCGCCAGGGCGGTTATTTTATTGACGGCCACCTGCTTCAGGCCGTTTTCCGAAGACATTCGCTGTGCGTAATGAAAATATCCGAGGAGCGACGGATCTTCCCATCCAAAAGCTTCAGGTTGATGCCGGGCGATCATGGTAATACCCGTGGCATCGGGCGGGGCTTGGGTGAGGACTGCCATTTCCAGTGCGGCCCATATCCGGTCGGCTGTGTCGTCAGCGTAATAATAGGGCCCGGAACCCCGATCGTCCAGTTCTCCTTTTTCCCAAAGGCTTTCCGGATAGCGCTTCAGAAATGCCCATGCTTTCATGGCAGCGTCGAAAAAGGTCCGGGCCAAGGCCGGATCGATGCTGCGCCAGACACGGGCGGCAATGCTCATGGTTGCTGCGAATTTGGCTGTATCCGCCGTCGAAGTTCCGAATAAATAACGGTTTTGGGTATCGGCTTCCGGAAGGGTGTTGAGCTCGGGCCATCGGATTCCTGCCAGTTTCCGGTGTATTCCTCCGTCGGGCCGTTGCAGGGTAAGGAGCCATTTCAAACCGATCAAGGCTTCGTCCAGGAGATCGGCCCGGCCGTTACCGCTTTCCGGTATCTGTAATTGGCCGTCATAGAATCGCTCCGGCCATAATTCGTAGAGGGTCAGCATTAAAGCGACGGTTATCGTGGTGGTGGCGGCATATTTCCCGTAGTCGCCCGCATCATGCCAGCCGCCGCAGGATTGGACCGGCGCATTTGACGACAGCAGAAAGCCGTCGTGAGTATGGCAAGCGTGATGAAAGAGGTCCAAGTGGCTGTCATTGATCGAAATGCCGCAGCGCTGCAGGTAATAAAAGCGGGACGACAGTTGAAATAATCGATGATAAATATGGGCGTCAACGGAAAAAGGGAAGGACCAGTGGGTTTCATCGATGCGAATCAGATACTTGCCGTTGGACGTTAATGCGGAGAAATCACCTCGCCAGACCGTTTGATTGGAGGTGGCGTCTGGAACCGGGACCATGGGGCCGGAGAAGACCGTTTCTCCGTTGGAGGTTTGAATCACCTCAAAATGCTGCGACGGTAGATCCGATATCACTATTTTCCGTTGCCGGGGCAAGTACCCCAGTTGATTGATAAAGACGTGATTTCCTGAAGAATGGTTGTTCATGGCGTTTCCCTCCCGGACAATCTGTCATCGATGTCAAATTATTCGCCATTCGTTTCAGATATTCCTTTTTTAGAATTATAATAAATTACGTTGTGTTAATTAAAATGACAGTCCGGTTGACAAGGTCTATCGCATAGGATATACTGACACCGATGACAATCATACAGACGGTATCATTGCAATAAATTTTTTTGGAGGCGATGGCGGTGAAATACGGTTATTTTGACGACGGGCTCCGGGAATATGTGATTACCAATCCCAGGACTCCCTGGCCCTGGATCAATTATCTGGGCAGCCGTGATTTTTTCGGTTTAATCTCAAATACCGGCGGGGGGTATTGTTTTTACAAAGATGCCCGCCTGCGGCGGGTAACGCGATACCGGTACAATAATATTCCGACGGATTCCGGCGGCCGGTATTTCTATATCCGGGATGAGAACGGTATGTGGGCGCCGGGATGGCAGCCGGTTCAAACGGAATTGGACCGCTATGAATGCCGGCACGGCTTGGGCTATACTCGGATCACCGGAGAGAAAGACGGGATTCGTACGGAAGTGTTATATTTTATACCTGTGGATGAGAACTGCGAAATACACCGGGTGCGGCTGTCGAATCTCAGCGGCAGGGAGCGCCGGTTCAAACTGTTTTCCATGATCGAATTTTGTTTGTGGAATGCTTACGATGATATGACCAATTTCCAGCGTAACCTGAATACCGGCGAAGTGGAAGTGGAGGGGAGCGTTATTTACCATAAAACCGAATATCGGGAACGCCGCAATCATTTTGCTTTTTACAGCGTGAATCATCCCGTTGTCGGTTTTGATACGGATCGGGAGACATTTATCGGTTTATATAACGGCCTTGACCGGCCCCGGGTTGTGGCCGCGGGGGAACCTGCTAATTCACTGGCTGACGGCTGGTCGCCGATGGCTTCCCATTGCTTGGAAGTGACTTTGGCGCCTGAGGAGGTCCGGGAATTCATTTTTATTTTGGGTTATGTGGAAAACCCGCCGGATCGAAAGTGGGCGGCGCCGGGGATTATCAATAAGACAAAAGCCTATGAAATCATCGATAAATACCGGACCCCGGCTGCGGTCGAAAAGGCTCTTGAGGAGCTGAAGGCTTACTGGAGCCGTCTGCTTTCGGTATATACGGTGGAATGTGCGGATGAAAAACTGCAGCGGATGGTGAATATCTGGAATCCGTATCAATGTATTGTCACGTTTAATCTGTCCCGCAGTGCATCTTATTTTGAATCGGGCATCGGCAGGGGAATCGGTTTCCGGGATTCCAACCAGGATGTGGCTGGTTTTGTCGGAATGCTGCCGGATCGGGCCAGGGAACGGATTTTGGATTTGGCGGCCACTCAAAAGTCGGACGGCAGTGCTTATCATCAGTACCAGCCTTTGACCAAACGGGGAAATTCCGAAATCGGCGACGGGTTTAACGACGATCCGTTATGGATGATTTATTCGGTGGCGGCGTATATCAAAGAAACCGGCGACTTGAGCGTTCTCGACGAAAAGGTGGCTTTCAGCGACGGGGATGGTTCCGGAGCGGTGACGCTGATGGATCATTTGCGGGCCTCCATCCGGTATATCCAAAACCATCTGGGGCCTCACGGCCTGCCTTTGATTGGTCGGGCTGATTGGAACGATTGCCTCAATCTGAATTGCTATTCGGAGACGCCGGATGAATCTTTCCAGACCTGTACCAACAAAGACGGAAAAATGGCTGAATCGGTGTTTATCGCGGGCATGTTCGTCCTCTACGGCAAAGAATATGCCGAGATGTGCCGCAGGCTTGGGTTGAACGAGGAGGCGGCGGAAGTCGAAACGGCGGTTGCCCGTATGAAAGAGGCCGTGGAGAATCATGGGTTTGAGGGAGAGTGGTTCTTGCGGGCGTATGATGACGGCGGCCGGAAGGTGGGCAGCCCGGAAAATGAGGAAGGCCGCATTTTCATCGAACCGCAGGGGATGTGCGTCATGGCCGGCATCGGACTGGACAACGGGATGGCGGTGAAAGCCCTGGATTCCGTAGCCCGGTATTTAGACACGGAACATGGGATCCGTCTGGTTTACCCGGCGTATACCCGCTATTATAAGGAATTGGGCGAAATATCCTCCTATCCGCCGGGGTATAAGGAAAATGCCGGGATCTTCTGCCACAACAACCCCTGGATCATTATCGCTGAAACCATGCTTGGGCGGGCGGACCGGGCATTAGGCTATTATCGGAAAATAACTCCGGCCTACCGCGAGGAGATCAGCGATTTGCATCGAATGGAACCTTATGTCTATGCGCAAATGATCGCCGGGAGCGACGCCGGACGCCACGGCGAAGCCAAAAATTCCTGGCTTACCGGGACGGCGGCATGGAACTACGTGGCCGTAACCCAATATATTCTGGGGATACGCCCAGATTACGACGGGTTATGGGTCGATCCCTGTCTGCCGACGGAATTCGATGAACTCCGGATTATCCGAAAATTCAGGGGTGCTACGTATCATATTCTCATCGATAACCGGAAAACCGGCTCGTATCGTCTGACCTTAAACGGTCAAGCGATTGACGGCAAAAAACTCCCGATCCTTCCGCCGGGAACGGTGGCGGAGGTGTGTTGTTGGACGGGAGGTCAATCATAGTTGACAGTTGACAGTGGGGCAGTGGACAGTTGTAAAGTGGAAAGGGGAACAGGTGAAGAGGTGTGTGATACTGGGTACCGGGGTGCGCTGTGAACTGTGAACTCAAAACAAGAACTGTCAACTGTAAACTGATCTGATGGGGTGAATCGGATGCCGACAATTTATGATGTTGCCAAATTGGCGGAGGTGTCGCCGAAGACTGTGTCCCGGGTGTTGAACGGAGAACCGGCGGTGGCCGAAGAAACCCGGGCCCGGGTGTTGGCGGCCATGAAACAACTGGATTATCATCCCAATGCCATTGCCGCCAGTTTGAAACGGCAGCGTTCCAACATCATCGGATTTGTGGTGCCGTACGGTTCGGAGTTTGTTTTTCAGGACCCCAATATGATGGAGCAGCTGCGGGGCGTTCATGATGTGGTGACGCAGGCCGGCTATGATTTGCTGTTGTCGGTTCCGGTGGAACGGAAGGACGCTTTATCGGAATTGCTGAGACTGGTACGGAATAAAAATATTGACGGCGTTATCCTTTATCCCACGGCCGGTGTTGAACGGATTATCAAAGAGCTGAACCAAAAAAATTTCAAATATGTCACGTTGGAACGTTACCGGGAGGACCAGCAGACCAATTATGTTCGTATTAATGCGGTGGCGGGCGTATATCAAGCCACCCGTTATCTGTTGGAGAAAGGCCATCGTCGGATTGGGCTGATCAATAAACCGGCTTCCTTTTTCAATTATTGTTGCAGCGAAGATTCTTTAATCAACGGGTATGCGTCGGCATTGGCCGAAGCCGGCATGGAGGTGGATGCCGGTTTGGTTGAAACGGGGGATTATACGTTTGAAGGGGGATATCAGGCGTTCATGAATATCAGGGAGCGGGAGCCGGGGGTGACGGCGGTGATTTGTGCCAGTGACCCCATGGCCTACGGCGCCATTCGTGCGGCTGAAGACGGAGGAATGGCCGTCGGCAGGGACCTTCTGGTGGTTTCCGGAGACAATCTTCCGTTGACACGAAAACTCTATCCGATGCTTCCTGCATTGAGCAATCCCTCTTTTGAGCAAGGCCGTTATGCCGGCGATATGTTGTTGACACTGATCAAGGAGAAACGGGATCTACCGGGAATTAGTTTGGATGCCCGGTTTGTACCTCCAAAAGGGTTGTGAAAGAGGAGTGAAACGACAGCCGGTTTGGGATATCGTCCTAAATTACAAAAATTACAACAAATATATTGACAATGTCTCTAAAAACTGTTAAAATAATAAACTTGCGATTATTGGCCGGCTGTGGTATAATGAGGATGATCATCGGTCGGAGGTAAATTATGTTTAATATTGGCGATAAAGTTGTCTATCCGATGCATGGCGCCGGGATTATTGAAGCCATTGAAGAGAAAGAGATATCAGGCGAAAAGATGCGCTACTATATTATCCGGTTGCCACTGGGAGAGATGCGCGCCATGGTTCCTCTGAACAAGGTGGATGAAGTCGGGCTCCGGCAGGTCGTTGACGAAAATGAAATCCGAAAAGTCCTTGAACTGCTGAGGAAAGAGCCGACTTTGATGCCGCCCAATTGGAATCACCGCTACCGAGTCAATATGGAGAAGATTAAGAGCGGCAGCATTTATGAGGTGGCCGAAGTCGTACGCAATTTATCGTTGCGGGAGCGGCAAAAAGGGTTATCCACCGGCGAAAGAAAGATGTTCGAAAATGCTCGGCGGATTCTCATCAGTGAACTCGTGATGGCTCAGGACATTGGGGAATCCCAGGCGGTCGAGATGCTCAATACCTATCTTAATTGATTTTTCTGTATCAACGGAACACGGATTTATCCGTGTTTTTTTATTTTCCGGGAAAAGCGGATAAAATGGGAAAATAATGTAAACAATGATCTCGGATGGTATTGATGCTAGGAGGTGTGTTTCGCTCGTGAATTGGCGAACGGTATATTGGATGACCGTAGGGGGCTTGGCCGGATATGGGCTTTCGCTGTTGCAGAGGGGTTGGGGATGGAAGCTTCCGTTGATCCTCGGAGGAATGGTGGCCGGAGGTTTAGGCTATAAATTCATGTTCAAACGGATTATGGGCTTTTTTGCGAAAATGTCCGGCCGGGAGCTGTTGGTCAAAGGGATGGGACTGATTTTCGGTTTATGCTTGAGCGCGTTGTTGTCCGCTATTTTTAAGCCGTTTTTGGATGCTTTGGCGACAGAGGAAAAAGTCGGCATATTGTTGCTGTTGTTCCTGCTGGCTATCGGGATTTCCGGGATGGTCGCTTCGGCAAAAGCGCGGGAAATTCAACAGTCGTTATTGATCCGGAGCGATGATTTGATGCGGCCGACGACGGGTGGTAGCAGCTTCAAGATTTTGGACACCAGCGCCATCATTGACGGGCGCATCGCGGACCTTTGTAAAACCGGCTTTCTCGAAGGCGTGCTTATCGTGCCCAATTTCGTCGTCGGCGAGTTGCAAAAGATAGCGGATTCAGCTGATACGCTGCGACGTAATCGGGGCCGACGGGGACTGGACCTGCTGAACAAGATGCAAAAAGAAAACCAGGTGACGATTAAGATTTTTGACCGGGATTACGGCGAAATCAACGAGGTCGACACTAAATTGCTGAAATTGGCCAGGGAGATGGATGCCAAGGTCATTACCAATGATTTTAATCTGAATAAGGTGGCCGAGCTTTATGGGGTCCAGGTGCTGAACATCAATGAACTTTCCAATGCCATTAAGCCACTGGTGCTGCCGGGAGAAGAGATGACTGTCCATGTGTTGCGGGACGGCAAGGAATATGGCCAGGGCATCGGCTATTTGGACGATGGGACGATGATCGTGGTGGAAGGCGGCAGGAATTATATCGGACTGGATATTGAAGTTCTGGTGACCAGCGTGCTCCAGACTTCCGCCGGCCGTATGATTTTCGCCAAACCGAAAGAAGTGTTGATGGTGAAGGTGACGTCGTAAATATCCTGGGATGCGTTCTGATGCACGGTGCTATATCTTTGGTAAGGTGCCATTTTGGCACTTTTTTTATGGGGACCGGCAGGAAACGGGGGGTTCGTCTTGAATTGGTCATGTGGTGATCTGGGTGTATAAAGATAAATATGTGGTGGCGATGATTGCGGCGGCCGGGTCCGGAAAACGGATGGGGGCTGCCGTGAATAAAATTTGGCTGCCGTTGGACGGCAAACCGGTTTTGGAGCATACGTTGGCAGTCTTTCGGGGGTTGTCTTGGGTGGATCGCCTGGTCCTCTTGGGCCATCCAGCCGAATTGGAACGGTTCCGGGAATTTTTGGCCCAAAAGCAAACGGATTTGAACCTTCCGACGGACGTGACGGCCGGTGGTGCGGAACGGCAGGATTCGGTGCTCAACGGATTAAGGTTTGCGACGGAGAAATTGGGGATGGATCCGGGCCGGGTTTTGGTGGTGATTCATGACGGGGCCCGGCCGTTGGTTACGGCGGAGCAGTTGGAAAGGGCAGTTGACGCCGCTTATCGATACGGAGCTGCCGGCGTCGGAGTTCCGGTCAAAGATACGATTAAACAGGTGGATACGGAAGGGTGGATTCAGTATACGCCGGACCGGTCGGCCTTGTGGGCGGTTCAGACGCCGCAAGTTTTCGATATGGCGCTGTTATACCGTTGCTACAGAGAAGTAGCCGGTTTTGGCCGTCGGTTTTCCGATGATTGCGGCGTGGTGGAAGCCTGCGGTTTTCCGGTGAAGATGGTGATGGGCTCCTATGAAAATTTAAAAATCACCACTCCGGAAGATTTGACGATGGCCGAAGCGATATTAAGGAGGAGAAGAGATGCGGATCGGGCAAGGATTTGACGTGCATCGGCTGGTGCCGGAACGAAAATTAATCCTGGGAGGCGTGGAAATCCCTTATGACCTGGGACTTTTAGGCCATTCCGATGCGGATGTGTTGATTCATGCTATCATGGATGCATTATTGGGAGCGGTTGGTTTGCGGGATATCGGCGTCCATTTTCCTGACGATGACCCGGCATACCTGGGGGCGGACAGCCGAAAGTTATTGCGGCATGTCGGCGCGTTGATCCGGGAAAAGGGTTTTCGCATCGTCAACCTGGATGCGACGATCATTGCCCAACGGCCGAAATTGGCCGGGTATTTGCAGCAAATGACGGAGAATCTGGCTGCTGATCTGGGGATCGAAACGAGTCAGGTGAATATCAAGGCGACGACCACCGAAGGGCTGGGATTTACAGGAACGGGCGAAGGAATGGCGGCCTTGGCGGTGGTACTGGTGGATGAAACGAAGGAACCTCATTCTATTGAATGAGGTTCCGTTGTTTTGGGCATTTTCCAGAGTTTGTGCATCCAAAGCCATTGCTCCGGGTGGTTTTCAATGGTCTTTTCGATGATCTTGGCCAAGGCTTTGGTGGTTTCCCGGATGTCGGAGGCTGTATCTCTGGTCGATGCCGGGAGGATCTCTTCGGAAACGACGATTTTATGCGTCAACGGAGACTCGCGGACGATGTGGACGAAAATCAGCGGTGTGCCGGTCTTAATGGCGAATTGGGCCGGGCCGGACGGCAGATAAGCCGGGCGTCCGAAAAAGTCCAGTTTTACGCCTTGAAAATCCGTTTGGTCCATAATGAACGGGACCATCTCGTTACGGCTGAGGGCTTTCAAGATGGGCCGTAAAAAGCCGTTACGGGGAATGGGCTTCATGCCGACAGATGACCGTTTGGCGTTGATGACCTGATCGAAAAAGGGATTTTCCTGGGGTTTAACCAGGGGGCTCAGCGGGTATCCTTTCACAGATAAATAATAACCGATTAATTCCCAGTTCCCGATATGCGCCGAAGCGACAATGACCCCTTTTTGCTTGGCCAATGCCGACCGGAGATGCTCTTCGCCGTCGATGGTGATTCGTTGTAACAGTTTCCGGGGATCATGGGAATAGTAATATAGGAATTCGCTCCCCAGATAACCCAGGTGTTTCCATACTGCCCGGGCCAACTTTTGGCTGTCGGGGGCTGTTTTCAGGAAACCGCGTTTTTTGGCGTGTTCGATGTTGGAGAGGGTGATTTCCCGGCGGGATTTGAGAAGGGTATAGGCTGTCAGGCCCAGTAATTGGCCGAAGAACAGCCCAATACGGAGCGGGCAAAGCCTAACCAACAAAAAGAAGAGCCGAAACAGAATATTTTCCATCAATAAAATGATTTTTTTCAGATATGCATGCGTTGACACGTTTGACCTCTCCCGAAAGTTTCTGCCAAGTCATTCGTGAAAGGGGAGGGCAATTCCTTCCGGACTTCGGATTTCTCCGGGATGTTTTCGCCGGTAATGATGGGAATAATAGAGGAATATGGTTATCGGTGTCGAAATTGCTAAATAATATCGTTTGGGAGGCGGCAAGATGTGGCAGTTTTTCGTTAAAGGCGGCGTAGTGATGATTCCGCTGGCTTTGTGCTCGTTGACTGCGCTCACCATCATTATTGAGCGGGCTCTTTTTTATTATCGGGCAAACCGGTGGGAAGAACGGGAAATCAAGCTTCTCAAAGTTTATCTCGGACAAGGCAAGTTAGAGGAGGCCAAAGCCGTAACCAACGGGTGGGATTCGGCCTTGGGCCGGGTGGCTGCCGTGATTGTCCAGTTTTGGGGGCAGCCCCGGGAACGGATGGAGAAAGCCGCGGAAGCGGCCGGATATGCCGAGTTGCAACGGTTTCAACGGGGCCTTGCCGTATTGGATACCATCGTTACCGCCAGCCCGTTATTGGGGCTTTTGGGGACGGTGACCGGTATCATTCGGGCGTTCGGTGCCTTATCGGTTGTTACACAAAACCAGGCGGAACGTTTGAGCGCCGGGATTGCCGAAGCCTTATATACAACGGCTTTTGGTTTGTGTATCGCCGTTCCGGTGCTTTTTTGCGTCAATTTCTTCTATAAAGTCGTTGAAAAGCAGGCACAGAAGTTAACTTTCGAAGCTGAAGAGATTATGGCCATTATGCAACAAAGTTCGGGTGAATCGCATGAAACTTCAAATTAGTCGCAGAACGCCCCGGATTGAAATGGTACCGCTTATTGATGTTCTTTGTTTTATGTTGATCTTCTTTTTTGTCTTTTCTACCTTTAAAAACGCTCAAACCGGTGTGGAGGTCGATTTGCCTAAGGCCGTCCATCTGGGACAAACGGAGCAAAACACGGTCGTCATCAGCATCGATCGGAATGCCCGGGTATTTTTCGGTGAGGAACCGGTATCCATGGATGCCCTTAAAAGCCGGATTGCCGGGGAATTGAACCGTAACCGGGAAACCCGGTTTATCGTCAAGCCGGATGCCGACGTCCCGTACCGGGCGATCATCGCGGTGACCGATATTTTAGCAGGCTATGGCGTTGATAAGCCTCTTTGGGGAGTTGACCGGCAGCAAATGCCGCATTCCGCGGAGTAGGAGTTAATGAGATGACACGCATCGAACGTCAAAACTATCGCATAGCCATGATTCTTTCCGCATTTCTTCACGGGTTGTTGCTTCTGGTGGCTATTCCCGTGGGAGTGCTTGACGGAAATACTTCGTTGGATACATATTCGGCCGGTCTCATCGATCTTGAGGCCGGTATAAAAGAGGCTGCATCGGAAATCCGAACGATACCGCAACCGGCTAAGCCCCGCACCGTTCCGGCTCCGAAAACGGTTGCTGCCGAAAAACGGCCGGTGCCCGTGCCTGAACGGCCGACTCAATCGGTTGAAAAAGCGGTGGAAAAGCCGAAGCCGTTGGAGAAGCCGAAACCGGAGGAAAAAGCGGAACGGGCGGAACCGGTGAAACCGGAGACGGCCCAACCGGAGCCGACTGCGCCGGCCTCGTCATCCGCTGAAAACGCCGGAGGGAATGGGACGGCTTCCGGCGGGACCCGGGAAATGCCGGCGGTCAAAAGCTTGGGAGACGGCAGCGGTATGTTTTCCAAGCGAGGGTTGGTCAAACGTCCGACGTATCCCAAAAATGCGATGAACGAAGGTAAAGAAGGAGATGTGGTTCTCAGAGTCCTGGTCCATGCCAACGGAACCATTGAAGAGATCGAAATCAGGCAATCGTCCGGGGATACCCGTTTGGACAAATCGGCTCTGGATTTTATCCGCAGGGAGTGGCAGTTTAATCCCAATGACCAACCGTATTACGTGGATGTGATGATGCTCTTCCGGTTGCAGGCGCCAACGGTGGAGTATCGCCTGTTGGGTGCGAAGACCAGGCTTTGAGGAGGTATCCATGAAACGACGGATTTTCGGGTTGTTGATGGTGTTGACAGTGGCTGCTTCGTCGGGTGTTTGGGGCGAAGCCGGGGATTTGCTTTCTGTTGAGAATAAATATATCAAGATCTTTATCAATCAAAGCCCCAATGAAACCGGGCGTTTTGCGGTGGATGTCACGGAAGGCGATCCCGGGCGGGAAGATGATGATGGAAAACCCCTGATTTATGGACATCCTCTGCCGTGGACCTCATATACCACGGTCCGGATCGACGGGACGGATTATGTTTATGGCAAAGCCACCTTGAAGCGGTCGGGAGCGGGGCTCCCGGAAGGGACCATCGTCGAACCGCCGCGGGTGGTCGACGATAAAATTACCATGACCTGTCAATTCGGTGCCGTAACGGTGGAACAGATCCTGGATATTGCCGTCAGTCCCACCACGGGTGCCCAGGATACGGCCAGGATCCGCTATATCGTGAAAAATAACGGGGAACAACCGGTGGAAGTAGGATTGCGGACGGCCATCGACACCATGCTCGGGAGCAACGACGGGGCGCCGTTTCGCCTGGGAGAACGGCAGATTAACTATGATTTTGCCGTTGATGCCGGCGATTATCCCGACTTTTGGCAGGCCTTTGATTCCTTCGAACAGCCGTCGGTTATCGCCCAAGGGACTTTGAAAGGCGGTGGGGTGACGCCGCCGGATCGGATCGTTTTTGCGGATTGGGGCAATGTGGCGGATCACCCGTGGGATATTCCCATCGAACCGGGCAGGCCCTTTGTCCGCCAAGGCGAAGATGAGTTGGACAGCGCCATCGCCATGTACTGGTTTCCCCGGAAACTGGATCCGGGAAAAGAGTATTCTATCGTCATTTATTACGGCTTAGGCGGAATCACCTTTGCGCCGGGCAAAAGCTTTTTGGGGATTACGGCGCCGGCGGAGGTCCAGTACAGCGGCCCCAATTCCCGTTCCTATACTGTGGTTATGTATATGGAGCACCAGGGAGAAGTCATGGCCCGGGATGTGGAAGTGTTGTTGGAACTGCCGGCTGGCCTGGAGACGGTGGGAAATCCCGAACATTTTGTCATTTCGGAATTGGTTCCCGGAACGATGATCCAGCATGTCTGGGAAATTCGGCCCACGGGACTCTATTATGGGGATGCCAGTTTTCGGATTCGGGTGACCGGGGAAGGGATGGAATTCAATGAAGTTATCCGGCGCATCCGGATCTTACAACCTCCGGTGTTGACTGCCAAGATGTTGGTGCCCCGTTTGAAAGTGGAAGCCAATCAATGGGAGCCGAATCCGTTGACGGTCAGCTTTACGATGCAGAACACGGACCAACTGACGGCGACGGATGTCCGGGCTGAACTGATACCCGGCGACGGCCTGGATTTGGCGGCCGGGGAACATCCGGAACGGTTGCTGGCTGATTTGGAGTTTGGGAAGGAAGTTGAAATATCTTGGCAGCTTAATCCGGTCCGGGGATTTAAAAACGGCAGCTTTAAGGTGAGGGTAAGCGGTTCCAATATTCTTCCCTTTGAAGTTCCCGGAGCGGTGGCCATTCCTTCGCTCCCCTTCACGCTGGAGTTGGCGGTGCCTAAAGAGCTCCGGCCGGGACAGGTTTTTTCGGTGGATTTGACAGCCTATAACTTATATGATGCCAGTGCGTTTGAATTGGATATCAAATATAATCCGTCCCAGTTGCGCTTGGTCAATGTCTCACGGGGGACCATGTTGGTGGAAGATGACGGGACATTGGCGGTATGGGACGGCGGCACCAATGACCGGAACATCGGTTTGGTCCATGCGGTAGCGGGGAAACGGTCGCAACCGTTTAACGGCGAAAAAACCACCTTATGCCGGTTGGACTGGATGGTGATTGGCTCCGGAGAAGGCGTAATCGAGTTGCCCAAGGTTAAAGTGATGAATGGGCAGGGAGAGATTCTTCCTTATGAATGGTCGACAGTAAAATACTTAATTGAGGGGGAGAAAAAATGAAGAATCTGAACAAATGGGGTTTAGTAATGGTCGTCACGGTATTGCTGACAATGTCCGCCGTGACCTGTGCCTGGGCTGCAGGGGCCAATCCGGTGGATGTGCCGCCGAATCATTGGGCTTATCAGGCGGTGAAGCAACTGGTGGACAAAGGGTATTTGGCGTTGTACCAAGATCAGACGTTCCGGGGCGATCAACCGGTGGATCGGTATACATTGGCCACGGTGGTTGCGAAAATTTTGAAGGAAGCGGCTTCGGGCAACACGGCGGCCAGCCGGGAAGATGTGAAGTTATTGCGGAGCCTGACCAATGAGTTCCGGGAGGAATTGGTCAAAGTTCTGACGGAAAACAGTTCGCTTTCGAAAAAATTGGACGAACTGACGCGTCAGGATCAAATCTTTAAAGAGGATATTACCAAGATCAACGCCGGCCTGCAAAATGTCAATCAGGAACAGATGGAGCTGGAGAAAGAAATTCAGCAAATTATCACTGATTTGTTGGCGTTTAAGCAACGCGTCGAACAATTGGAGAATGAAGTGGCCATATTGAAGACGGAAAACGCAAATTTGAGGGAAGCCAACCGGAAACAGGGAATTTTCATTGCGATTGCGATTATTCTCGGTTTGGCGGGATGTGCTAATTAATAGTAAGTGCATATGAATGCATTAAACCGTCATTTTGAGCTAAAATGACGGTTTTTCTATTGTTTTGTCAGAAAATAGTTATGTTAGACATATTTGGTCATCCATGGTATAATAACTTCATTAAACTAACTTTAAGGAGGTTCTATACGTGATTAAATTGTTTTTTATCTTTTTGCTTTTGGCGATGATGGTTATCGGATTTTCGCACGCTTCATTGGCTTCAGGAATGGTTTATATGGATCGGTTTTTCAACGGCGAAGTGGATACTAAAGGACAAGCTGATCAGGACTTGGATGCTGCTTTTATCGGCGCCGGTTTTTCCAAGGGTAAATGGAAAGCGGGACTGGAGTACGGGGAAGGCGAAGTCGGCGGGCACGTCGATGTTTCCTTGTTGAGCTTAAAAGCCGGATATCGCGTTCTCGACGCCCGGGCCTCCAAATTGGATGTTACCCTTTCGACGCTGAGCTTGGATGCCAAAGGGGCATACGAACTTAGGAGCAATGCGTTGCTCGGAGTGGACTATACCCAATTCTTCTCGGAGAAATTCTTCGTCAGCGTCACGTTCCAATATTCGCTTGACGACTCTTTTAAATATGACAGTTATTCGTCGCTTCCGACCAAAGTTGACGGTGGCGTTACCGTACCCCGTATCAAATTTACGTATATGGTCAATGACAAGATGGCCATCACGGCCGGGTACAGCCAATTAGGTTTCAAAGTGGACGCTCCGTCGCCGTATGATGCATTGGATCGGGACACCACCATGGGCGGTTTTACTCTGGGGATGCTCTACCGATTCTGATTCCGATTCATACCGATTCCATATTATCTTCCTGATCAGCCGATAACAATAACAATGGCTGTCCCATTATGGGACAGCTTTTTTATTTGTCATGTCACTGTAAACTTCTGACGAATACGTAACATAATCTTAACGCCTAATGTAATGAAAATGTCAGTTTTTGAATTGACGAAGACTATTTTGACCTGTAAAATATATAACCATAAGGCAATATATTACATATACCTAACACGAAAGGGGTAGAGCACATGAGGAAGATTGCAATCTATGGCAAAGGCGGTATCGGTAAGTCGACGACGACCCAAAATACCGTCGCCGCATTGGCTGAAATGGGTAAGAAGGTCATGGTGGTTGATTGCGACCCCAAAGCGGACTCCACCCGGCTCCTTTTGGGAGGGTTGGCCCAAAAGTCCGTACTGGATACGTTGAGGGATGAAGGCGAAGATGTGGACCTGGATGCGGTCATGCGTAACGGTTTTTCCGGGACGCTCTGCGTGGAGTCGGGCGGTCCGGAGCCGGGCGTCGGATGTGCCGGACGGGGAATCATCACCTCCATCAACTTACTGGAACAATTGGGCGCTTTTGAAGAGGATAAGGAACTGGACTATGTGTTTTACGACGTTCTCGGCGACGTGGTCTGTGGCGGGTTCGCCATGCCGATTCGTGAAGGAAAAGCCCAGGAGATTTACATCGTGGTATCCGGGGAAATGATGGCGATGTATGCGGCCAATAACATCTGTAAAGGCATTGTTAAGTATGCTGAAGCGGGCGGAGTCCGATTGGGCGGATTGATCTGTAACAGCCGGAAAGTGGATAATGAACGGCAGATGATCGAAGAATTGGCTAAACGTTTGGGGACCCAGATGATTCATTTCGTGCCCCGCGACAATATGGTTCAGAAAGCGGAGATCAACCGGAAGACGGTCATCGATTATGACCCCGGCCATCCGCAGGCGGACGAATACCGGACGCTGGCGAAGCGAATTGACGAGAACGACATGTTTGTGATTCCGAAACCCCTTTCCATCGAAGCGTTGGAAAACTTGTTGATCGAGTTCGGAATCGCCAATTAGTGAATCGAATTTAAGGAGGAATTAAGATGTTGATGATTCGAGCGATTGTTCGCCCGGAAAAATCCGACGATGTGTTGGCGGCATTGATGGATGCCGGCTTTCCGGCAGTGACCAAAGTGGCTGTTTTTGGTCGTGGAAAGCAACGGGGCCTGAAAATCGGAGAAGTCCATTATGATGAGCTACCCAAAGAACTGTTAATCGTGGTTATCCCCGATAAGGACAAAGATTTTGTCGTGAAGACCATTATAGAAAGCGCCCGGACCGGAGAAAAGGGCTCTTTCGGCGACGGTAAAATCTTTGTCACTCCGGTGCAAGAGGTTTACACAGTGAGTTCCGGCGTCAAAGAGGTGTAAAGGAGGCGTTCGCGATGAAAGAAGTCATGGCTGTAATCCGGATGAACATGATGAATAAGACTAAGAAGGCTTTGGCGGAAGCCGGAATTTCCTCTTTCACCGCAACGGGCCGGGTGATGGGACGCGGCAAGGGCAATGTGGATTATACGTTGCTGGATGGGGCCAAGGAGGGGTATGAGGAGGCCATCGCCCAATTGGGTAAAGGCCCCCGGCTTGTTCCGAAGCGGCTGTTATGGATTATCGTCCCGGACGAACTGGTTCAAAAGACGGTGGATACCATCATTGAAGTCAATCAAACCGGCCAACCCGGCGACGGAAAAATCTTTGTCATGCCGACCCTGGATGCCATTCGGATCCGTACCGGTGAAAGCGGTGACACGGTTTTGGATGCTTTATAAAGTTGGTTCATAAGGAGGCTGAACAAAATGTCAGAAAATTTAGCAGAAGTATTTGCAACGACCCGTGAGAAGCTGCTGAAGGTATATCCTACCAAGGCCGCGCGGAAGCGGGCTAAACATATGGTCATCAACGACCCGAATCCTGAGACCATGCCGGAGATCGAAGCCAATGTCCGAACCATTCCCGGCATCATTACCCAACGGGGGTGTACCTATGCCGGGTGCAAAGGCGTGGTCGTGGGGCCTATCCGGGATATCGTGAACATTACTCACGGGCCCATCGGTTGCGGTTTTTACAGCTGGTTGACCCGGCGCAACCAAACCAAGCCCATTGACGACAATGACTATAATCTGATGAATTATTGCTTTTCAACGGATATGCAGGAAGACGACATTGTTTTCGGCGGCGAAAAGAAATTGCGTCAGGCCGTAAGAGAAGCATACGAGATTTTTAAACCGAAAGCCATCGGCATCTTTGCCACGTGTCCGGTGGGCCTCATCGGAGATGACGTTCATGCGGTGGCCCGGGAGATGAAAGAAGAGCTGGGGATCAACGTCTTCGGATTCAGCTGTGAAGGGTATAAAGGCGTCAGCCAGTCTGCGGGCCATCATATTGCCAACAATCAGCTGTTCAAGCACGTCATCGGCTTGGATGATACGGTACGGGACAGCAAATATAAGATTAATTTGCTGGGCGAGTACAACATCGGCGGCGATGCCTTTGAAATCGAACGGATTCTGGAGAAATGCGGCATTGATTTGATTGCCACTTTTAGCGGTAATTCCTCTTACGATTATTTTGCCAATGCCCATACGGCCGACTTAAACTGCGTGATGTGTCATCGCTCCATCAACTATGTGGCCGACATGATGGAGGTCAAGTACGGGATTCCCTGGATCAAAGTGAACTTTATCGGAGCCGAGTCCACGGCGAAGTCTTTGCGAAAAATCGCCAAATATTTCGGAGACCCGGAATTGACGGAACGGGTGGAGGCAGTCATTGCCGAAGAAATGCCGGAAGTGGAGAAGCACCGTGCGGAGGCCCGTTCCCGTTGCGAAGGGAAAACGGTGATGTTGTTTGTCGGCGGTTCCCGTGCCCATCATTATCAGGATCTCTTTTCGGAATTGGGCATGAAGACCGTGGCGGCCGGATACGAATTTGCCCATCGGGACGACTACGAGGGACGCCGGGTGTTGCCCAAGATAAAAATCGACGCAGACAGCCGGAATATCGAGGAACTTACGGTGGAGCCCGATCCGGAGCGTTACCGTTTCCGCAAAACCGAAGCGGAAGTGGCTGAGTTAAAAGCCCAAGGCTTTGAGTTTAGCGATTATGAGGGCATGATGGCCCAAATGGCTAAAGGGACTTTGGTTATCGACGATATCAGCCATTATGAGATGGAGAAGCTGATCGCATATCACAAACCGGATATTTTCTGCGCAGGGATCAAAGAAAAATATGTCATTCAAAAGATGGGTGTCCCCTGCAAGCAATTGCACAGCTACGACTATAGCGGTCCATATGCCGGGTTCAGAGGAGCTGTCAATTTTTACCACGATATTGACCGTTTGGTAAACTCCAAAATATGGAATTATATCCAGGCTCCATGGCAGAAAAGTCCGGAATTGATTGCGACGTATGTGAAATAGTTGGGAGGCGAGTCAGATGTTATTACGGCATACGGACAAAGAGATCAAAGAACGGTCGGCTTTAACCGTGAATCCGGCGAAGACGTGTCAGCCGATTGGGGCCATGTATGCGGCGCTGGGGATTCACAATTGTTTGCCCCACAGCCATGGCTCCCAAGGGTGTTGCGCGTATCACCGGAGCACGTTGACACGGCATTATAAAGAACCGGTCATGGCTTCTACCAGTTCGTTCACGGAAGGGGCCTCGGTGTTCGGCGGGCAAGCCAACCTGCTGGAAGCGATACAAAATATTTTTACGGTGTATAACCCGGATGTCATTGCGGTGCATACCACTTGTTTGAGCGAGGTTATCGGCGACGATATCCCGCAGATCCTGGCGAGGGCCAGAGAGGACGGCGAAATCCCGGAAGGCAAGTATGTAATCCACTGCAATACTCCGAGTTTCGTGGGTTCCCATGTTACCGGCTTTGCCAACATGGTCAAAGGAATGGTTCATTATTTCGCCGAGTCCGGCGGGAAAAAATTGGACCAGATCAATATCATCCCGGGGTGGGTGGAACCTTCCGATATGCGGGAGATTAAGCGGCTGGCCCGGGAGATGGGCGTTACGACGGTGATGTTCCCCGATACGTCCGATGTATTGGATGCGCCGCTCACCGGAAGGCATCAGTTTTATCCCAAAGGCGGGGTTACCGTGAAAGAGTTGCAGTCCATCGGAGACAGTATGGGAACCATCGCCTTGGGGCACTTCGCTTCATCGGCTGCAGCCGAAGCGTTGGACGCCAAATGCAATGTTCCCTATGAAATTCTTGACATACCCTACGGCCTGCTGGCTACGGACCGGTTCATCGATACGTTACGGCGAATGGCCAAAGTGGAAGTGCCCGAATCCATCAATGCCGAGCGGGGACGCTTGGTTGATGCCATCAGTGATATGCAAAGTTACTTCTATGGCAAACGGGTGGCATTGTTCGGCGATCCTGACCAATTGGTGGCGCTAAGCGAATTTTTGGTCACGTTGAACATGCGGCCGGTCTATGTGGTCACCGGAACGCCGGGCAAAAAGTTTGAAGAACAAATGAGCCGGGTGTTGGAAGAGATTCCGGAGGCAAAGTTTAAACAAGCCGGGGACATTTATCTATTGCATCAATGGATCAAAAACGAACCGGTGGATCTTTTGATGGGAAATACCTATGGCAAATTTATCGCCCGGGATGAAGATATTCCCTTTATCCGCATAGGTTTCCCCATTTTGGACCGGATCGGGCATTCCTATTTCCCGACGGTGGGTTACATCGGCGCGTTGCGGCTGGTGGAAAAGATCCTTGGGGCCATCATGGACCGTCAAGATCGGGATTGTCCGGAGGAGAGTTTCGAATTGGTGATGTAACGCAGGAAAGAGCGGAGGTGACGGCCGTGAAAGTGTTGGACGGACGGAAAAAACAGGTTTTTCGTAAAGGAGAAGCTCCTTTTGAGTTCGACTGTGAAAAGCAGAGTCTGGCCGGTTCGGTCAGCCAGCGGGCCTGTGTCTTTTGTGGTTCCCGAGTGGTGTTGTACCCCATCGCCGATGCCGTCCATCTGGTTCACGGTCCGGCGGGATGTGCCGCGTATACCTGGGATATCCGGGGTGCCCTTTCATCCGGGCCGGAGCTGCATCGTCTCAGTTTTTCAACGGATTTGCGGGAGTATGAGGTGATTCATGGCGGCGAACCCAAACTCTATCAGGCGCTGATTCAGTTGATCGAACGCTATCGCCCGGAGGCCGTTTTTGTTTACGGTACGTGCATTGTGGGAGTTATCGGCGATGATCTGGAGGCGGTGTGCAAGAAGGTCAGCGCCCTCAAGGGGATACCGGTGATACCGGTCCATTCGGAAGGGTTCAAAGGGACCAAAAAAGACGGATATAAAGCGGCTTGTGCCGCATTGATGCAGCTCATCGGCAGGGGCCCGACGGATGGGATCTCAAAATACAGCGTGAACATATTGGGCGATTATAATCTGGCCGGCGAAATCTGGATCATTAAGGACTACTACCGCCGGATGGGTGTGGAAGTGGTAGCCGGGATCACCGGAGACGGCCGGGTGAAAGAGATCGAACGGGCCCACGGCGCAGCCTTAAACCTGGTGCAGTGTTCGGGCTCCATGAATTATCTGGCCAAATTGATGAAGGAAAAATACGGAATCCATTCGTTGCAGGTCTCCTATTTCGGTATCGAGGATATGGCGGAAGCGTTGTATGGTGTGGCCAGGTTTTTTAAGGACGCGGAAATGATGAAACGGACCCAGGAGTTGGTCAGCGGTGAAATCCGGGCCGTTTATCCAAAGCTTCTCGAATACCGGAAAGCTCTTGCTGGGAAAAAAGCCGCCGTTTACGTCGGAGGAGCCTTTAAAGCCTTTTCGTTGGTGAAAGCATTGCGCCTGCTGGGGATGGAAACGGTGGTGGTCGGGTCTCAAACCGGGAGTAAACAGGATTATGCGTTGCTCAAGGAATTGTGCGACGATGGCACCATCATCGTGGATGATTCCAATCCTGTGGAACTGTCGCATTTTATCCGCGAGAAAAATGTATCGCTGTTTATCGGCGGGGTGAAAGAGCGGCCCATCGCTTATAAATTGGGTATTGGTTTTTGCGATCATAACCATGAACGGAAAATTGCGTTGGCAGGGTTTGTGGGCATGCTGAATTTCGCCGCAGAAGTGTATCAGTCGGTGATGAGTCCGGTATGGCAATTTACACCCCGCTACATGCAGTCCGAAACGAGGGGAGATGTCCATGATGAATGCTCACGAACCGTATGCCCGTGAAGTGACGATTAATGCCTGTAAATTATGCAATCCCTTGGGAGCCTCCCTGGTGTTCCGGGGCATCGAAGGGGCCGTCCCACTCCTGCATGGCTCGCAAGGCTGTGCCACATATATCCGGCGGTATCTCATCAGTCATTTTAAGGAACCCGTGGATATTGCCTCGTCGAATTTCAGTGAATCCAGCACCATCTTCGGGGGCGGTGCCAATTTGAAACAAGCGTTGCAGAACGTGATTTCGCAATACCGGCCCGCTCTCATCGGCATTGCAACAACTTGTCTGAGCGAAACCATCGGGGACGATGTCCGATTAATCCTTGATGAATTCAAGAGGGAATACGGTGCGCCGGGCCGACCGGTGTTGGTCACTGTATCGACGCCGAGTTATCAAGGGTCTCATATTGACGGTTTCCATGATGCGGTTCAGGCCGTGATCCAACAGGTGGCCTCCGGCGGCCCCAAAAAAAGCATGGTAACGATCTTTCCCGGCATGGTTTCTGCGGCTGACTTACGGTTGTTGAAAGAGATTTTGATCGATTTCGGACTGGATTTTTTGATGCTGCCGGACTATTCGGAGACGATGGACGGCGTGATCTGGGATACATACCAGATAATTGCCCCCGGCGGAGCTCCTGTCAGTAAGATTCGGGCGGCGGGCCGTTCCAAAGCAGCCCTTCAATTGGGACGGTGCATTCGCCGTCAGCAGAATGCAGCGGAGTATTTGGCAGAACGGTTCGGGGTTGAAGGGTATACGCTGGGATTGCCGGTGGGGATCAAAGAGACGGATCGGTTGATGCAGACTCTGGCCATCCTGGCGGGGAGGGATATACCCCGAAAATATCAGGAAGAACGGGGACGGTTGATCGATGCTTACGTGGATGCCCATAAATATCTGTATGGAAAGAAGGCGGCTGTTTACGGCGAACCGGATTTGGTCCTGGGTATGGCGTCATTTCTGGCGGAAGTCGGCATGGTTCCGGCGATATGTGCCACAGGCAGCAAAAGCGGGAAGCTGGCGGAAGAGTTGAGAAAACTCTTGCCTGAGTCTGAAGAGGGGATGACCGAAGTGGCGGAAGGCGTCGATTTTGAGGACATCCGGATGCTCATCGAAAGGGTCCGACCGGATGTGCTCATCGGAAACAGCAAAGGGTATCCGTTGGCGCGCCAGTATGGCATTCCGTTGATACGGGTGGGTTTCCCCATCCACGACCGCATCGGCGGCCCACGTCTCTTGCATATGGGATACCGGGGGACCCAGCAATTGTTCGATCGGATTGTGAATGCGCTGATCCGTGCCAGGCAAGATCAATCGCCGATTGGCTGGAGCTACATTTGAGACGGAAAAATGTCAAAGGAAGTGATGATGATGGGATATAGTCATTTGGACCATCCTTGTTTTAACGGTGAAGCCCGGCATCAATACGGACGGATCCATCTGCCGGTGGCTCCCGAGTGCAATATTCAATGCCATTTTTGCAACCGGAAATATGACTGCGTCAACGAGAGCCGCCCCGGAGTGACCAGCGTCGTGCTTTCCCCGTGGCAGGCCTTGGTATATATCAAACAATATTTGAAGTTTAATCCCCGTATCTCCACCGTGGGCATTGCCGGGCCTGGGGACCCCATGGCCAATCCTGAGGAAACTTTGGAAACCATCCGGCTGATTCGCACATATCACCCGGAATTGTTGTTTTGTCTTTCTACCAATGGATTGCAACTCCTGCCGTATATCGAAACATTGAAAGAGCTGGGCGTGAGCCACGTTACGCTGACGTTGAATGCCGTCGACCCAGCGGTTGGCGCCCAAATCTATGCCTGGGTCCGGGACGGCAAAGTGGTCTACCGAGGGGCTGAGGGAGCCGCCCTTTTGCTGGAACGTCAGTTAGCGGCCGTGGCCCAATTAAAACAAAAAGGGTTTATCGTTAAAATCAATACCATTGTCATTCCCGGCATTAATGACGGTCATATCCCGGAGATTGCGGAAAAAGCCCGGAAACTGAAGGCGGATATCATGAATTGTATTCCGTTGTATCCCGCTCGGGGCAGCCGTTTTGAAGCGATGGAAGCTCCGTCGCCCCAAACCATGGAGTATATCCGGAGTCAGGTGGAGCCGCGGATGCCTCTCATGAAACATTGTGCCCGGTGCCGGGCGGACGCCGCCGGACGCATCGGGACGAAAATGGATCCGGCAACCCAGGTGTTTTTGAGGGAAGCCGCAGCTTTGCCCCTTTATCCTGAACAGCACCGGCCGTATGTGGCCGTGGCAACCATGGAAGGTCTGTTGATCAACAGACACTTGGGAGAGGCAGAAGAGCTCTCCATTTACAAAGTGAACGGGGATACGGTCGAATTGGTCCAAATCCGCCCGACGCCCAAGCCGGGTGGCGGAGAGGAACGGTGGCGGGAGTTAAGCCGGATTATCGGCGACTGTCAGGCCTTATTGGTGAACGGCATCGGACAGACGCCCCGGGATATCCTCAAAAAGAGCGGTATTAAAGTCTATGAGACGGAAGGATTGATCGCCGAGGCGGTGTTGGCTCTGGCCAACGGGAAGTCGGTCCGAAGCAAAGCTTCCGTCACCCGCTGCGGATTTTCCTGTAAGGGCGACGGATTGGGATGCGGGTGAACGAAACGGGACGGCAATGCAATAAACCATCGTCTGGATAAAAGGGGGATAAGTATGGAAAAGCCCAAATATCACATTTTTATCTGTACCAGTTCGCGGGTGGTCGGCGAGCCGAAAGGGGCTTGCGGAAAACGGGATGCCGGATCGTTGCTTCAGTATCTCCAGAGTGCAGTGGATGATCGGGGGATCGACGGGGTGATGATCAGTAATACCGGTTGTCTCCAGGTATGCGACAGAGGACCGGCCATGGTGATCTATCCGGAAGGATACTGGTACGGCAATCTGGACGAAGAAGCCATCGATCGGATTTTGGATGCTTTGGAAGCCGGAACGAGCTGCAAAGATTATCTGTTGACGTGAAGGGGAAAAGGGGTGAGTGTCATGGAACAACGGATATTGTCTCCGGTCCGCCTGATTGACTCGACGTTGCGCGACGGAGAACAGGCACCGGGCGTCGCGTTTACTTTGGACGAGAAACTGGCCATCGCCCGGATGTTGGATGAGATGGGTGTCCCCGAACTGGAAGTAGGCATTCCCGCCATGGGGGACGAGGAGACGGAGGATCTCAGGCAATTGGTGAAATTGCCGTTATCCGCCCAATTACTCTGTTGGTGCCGGGCCAACCGCAGTGACCTGGAAGCGGCCCGAAAAACCGGGATTCAAAGGGTTCACATGGCCTTTCCTGTATCCGACATTCAAATTCAGTCTCTGAGAAAAGATGAAGCATGGGTTTTGGAACAGTTGGTAGGGTTAATGGAGTATGCCCGTTCGGAGTTTGAGTTCGTCTCTGTGGGTGCACTGGATGCTTCGCGGGCGGACATCAGTTTCTTGCGCCGGTTTGCTGAGGAAGCCTGCCGTCTGTGCGCGCAACGCTTGCGGATCGCGGATACGGTGGGTATCTTAAATCCGCTTCAAACCCAAAGCCTCATTGGGAAACTGGCTGAAGCCGTCCCAGAGCTTGCGTTGGAGTTTCACGGCCATAACGACTTGGGGATGGCCACGGCCAATACGCTGGCGGCTATCGTCGGCGGCGCCCGGGCGGTGAGCGTCACGGTGAACGGCCTCGGGGAAAGAGCCGGCAACGCCGCTTTGGCTGAAGTGGTGATGGGGGCCAAACTTACGTTGCACCTGGATCTTGGCGTGAGAACCGCCGACTTGTACCCGGTGAGTTTTCGGGTGGCCGATATGGCCAGGCGGGATATTCCCAAAGATAAACCCATTGTCGGTTCGGATGTGTTTCGCCATGAGTCGGGAATCCACGCCAACGGATTGTTAGTCGACGGCCGGACCTTTGAACCGTTTAGCGCAGATGAGATCGGCGGGTCCGGGACGGAATTGGTATACGGAAAACATTCGGGGAGAGCCATGATTCGACATGGTTTGGCGAAACGGGGGATTCATGCGGATGACGGGGAAACGGCCAGGGTATTAGAAAAAATACGCCAGTTGGCAAATACTTATAAACGAGGATTTACCTTAGATGAAGTCCAGCGGATTTACACTGAGTTGCAGCAAAAATTATGATAAATATGGAGTGATTGGTGATGATTCGCTTTAATAAAATCAGCAACAGCTTGTTTTTAGTATTTATCATGATGCTGAGCTTGTTTTCGGTAACGGTTTCCGGAAAACAAAAGGCGCAACTGATGATCTCGGCTGCAGCCAGTTTACAGGGTCCGCTACAAATCATTGCATCCCAGTATCAACAGAATAATCCCGAGGTTAAGCTGATCTTAAATTTTGGATCCTCCGGTTCTTTACGGCAACAGATTGAACAAGGGGCCCCAGCCGATATCTTCTTTTCGGCGTCAGAAAAAGATATGGATTTATTGGCAGATAAACAATTGGTTTTAATAAAGACCCGTAAAGATATACTCAGGAATTCTTTGGTGTTAATTGTGTCGGAACAGGGAGAATGGATCACGAAGTTTTCGGATTTAACTTCCAAACGCCTTACCCAACTGGCTGTCGGCCATCCGGACAGCGTGCCGGCGGGAATGTATGCCCGTGAAGCTTTGATTTATTTGAAACTCTGGTCAGAAGTCCAGGGGAAGCTGATTTTTGCCAAAGATGTGAAACAAGTATTGACGTGGGTGGCCACCGGAAACGTGGATGCCGGGTTCGTTTATCACACGGATGCCAAGTCCGCCGCCAAAGTCAAGGTGGTGGCAATCGTGCCGGAAAAGTCCCATACGCCCATTGTATATCCGGTGGCGGTACTTAAGGGCAGCAGGTTTCCTGAAGAAGCCGGCCGGTTTATTAAATATCTCACTTCTACCAAGGCGAACAAGGTCTTTGTTGATCATGGATTTTTGATAAACAATTAGAAGTCGTTAAAGGAATGATGACCATGCCTTTTGATATTTCTCCTTTATGGATATCTTTAAAAACAGCAGTTGCAGCTACGTTCGTTACATTGGTGCTCGGGATCTTGATCGCTTATCGGCTGGCTGGATGTACGAGAATTTGGAAACGTATTTTGGATGGGACATTAACCCTGCCTATGGTTTTACCTCCGACGGTTGTCGGATATTTTTTATTATTGCTCTTCGGTAAAAACGGGCCTCTTGGGAACCTTCTGGCCCGGATTGGAGTAGTTATCGTATTTTCTTGGATGGCAACGGTTATCGCAGCAGTCGTGGTTTCTTTCCCTTTAATGTATAAAACGATTTTAGTTTCTATGGAACAGATCGATCAAAGCCTTATTGAGACTGCAGAGATCTTTGGAGCTACACGGTGGCAAATATTTTTTCGAATTGTTTTGCCTTTGGCTTGGCCGGGTATATTAGCCGGGATTATGCTCTCCTTTGCGCGGGCTCTGGGCGAATTTGGCGCCACCATGATGATTGCCGGGGGGATCCCCGGTCGGACTCAGACTATACCGCTGGCCATTTTTTTCGCTGCCGAGACGGGAGATATGGCCACCGCCATGGTGTGGGTTTTGATCATTTCGGCGTTTTCGATTGGGTTAATGTATATTTTGAACGGGTTGAAGGCAAAACCTGTCGGTTGATGCACGAAAATCGGTTGCCACAAAACGGGGCTTTTTATGCTCAATATAAAATTTCAGTTATTTACATATTATTTGGGAAATTTTATAAAAATTCAGGAGGTTTTTGCATGAAAAAAATGTTCATGATTTTGTTTGCCTGTATGGTTCTGCTGGGGACGGCAGCATATAATTGTCAAGCGGGGCCGGTGGAGTTTTGGGCGGAGCGTTGGGACGATGCAACGTTAGAGTTCAAAGGTGATCCTGATAAAATTGACTTAACAATGACTTTTTGGGGTATGGAGCATCAGTGGGAACGGTTTAAGCTTGGTTTCCAATACGGATTCGGTGATCTCGACAATGTGGACGTAGATTTTTGGGAAATAAAAGCAGGCTACCGGTTGGTTGATAAAGAAAAGATCAAGCTTGATTTTTATCTTTCCTGGTTCGACATTTATGTATTTATGGAGGAGTTGGAAGGGCTCAAATCCCATTTGGACTTCAATTGGTATCCGACTGAACGTTCCGTTGTTACCGCTTCTCTGGGGTACGGCTTGGATTCTGAAATAAAATTAGTAGATGTGGGGTTTGATCTGTACATTTATAAACTGAAATATACATATTATCTGACTGATCAGGCGGGTTTGATGATTGGTTATCGCGGTCTTTTGTTTGATTTTGATGAATACCTCGATAAGCTTGAAGGCGAAGGCTTCATTGCCGGCGTATCTTTCCGGTTTTAAACGACGTTGATATCAAAGGCCTGTTGTCCTTGACAGGCTTTTGATACTTTTGCCAATGCTTCCAACGGGCCATTGTTGAAAGCCATAAAAATTTGGTGTATCATAAAAAAGTGTGGGTTTCATATCTTATCTTATATATGGTCGGTATTGTCGAACTCGTTTTCATGTTTAAACTTTGCAGAAAGAAGATGACACGGACTCATGATTGAGATCGATGATGCGGGCGGAGGCTGTTTCCTTGGCCCGGAAGTATTGGTGATTCATCGTCTGGAAACGAACGAGGCATGGTATTTTTTATTGATACCTCCCCATGTGAAAGAACGGATTTTGTTTGCTACCCGTATTTTGAAAAAAGCCTTTATTGAATTGGGGATTTCATGTCAGGAACCCGTCCGGTTGTGCCGCGGCGAAATCTTCGACCTTTTCGAAGAATATCTGAAGGCCAAAGGGTATCCGGTGGTCCGCGAAAAAGTGTCGGCGGCTACGGATCGCCTGGCCGAAGGGAAGTTTCTGGAGATATTGCATTCCTACGGGTTGCCTTCGGATATCACTTTGCGCGACCGAAATTACCGGGAATTTTACGAATGGGTCAGTTTATGGTATCATTCATTGCCCAAGGCCAAAAAACATCTGTGTAAAGTCCGGTTGCGGCCGCCTGTGCGAACCCAGGTATTGGTTAAGAAGTATCCTAACTTGTTGCGTCAGATCTTTACGGAAACCAGCGTTTCATAAGAAAGAACCGGTCGTCGGAACCGGTTCTTTTTTTGTCGGACGACGGATGAAACCTAAGGATTTTCATTTGCAGGAGGACTTAACCGATCCATAGCGAAAAGGAAAGGGATATTATGCAAAGGAGCGATGATCAGAGTGCCGGTTGCTTTTAATGAATTACTCCGGAAACAGTGGGAAAAACAACGATTTCTCTGCGTAGGCCTTGATACGGATTATGCCAAATTGCCTGAGGGGATACGGGCAGACGCCGTATCGGATGCGATCTTTGAATTTAACCGTTTGATAATTGAAGCGACGGCCGACTTTTGCTGCGCGTATAAACCGAATATCGCCTTTTACGAGGGGTACGGTTTGGAAGGGCTCGACGCTCTCATCCGGACCAATCGGTATCTTCGAGAGCATTATCCGGACATCCCTATCATTCTCGATGCCAAACGGGCCGATATCGGCAGCACTAATCGGGGTTATGTCCAAATGGTCGAAGATGTTTTTTCAGCCCATGCGATAACGGTCCATCCATATCTGGGACGGGAAGCGTTGCTACCTTTTTTAGAACGTTCCCATCTCGGCGTCATTGTCCTGTGCCACACTTCCAATCCCGGAGCCGCCGAATTTCAGGAGCTGACATTGGTCGGGGGAGAACCTCTTTACCGAAGAGTGGCCGAGGCGGTTTGCCGGGAATGGAATACCCAGGGCAATTGCGGCTTGGTGCTGGGTGCCACGTATCCCCGGCAATTGGCGGAAGTCCGCCAAGTCGCCCCGGACCTGCCTTTTCTCATCCCGGGCGTCGGCGCCCAGGGCGGTGACTTGGAGCAGACGGTGAAGAACGGCCGGGATGCGAACGGGGCGGGGATCATCATCAATGCGTCTCGGAGCATTATCTATGCCTCCTCCGGAGCTGATTTTGCCGAAGTGGCCCGGAATGAAGCGAAGAAACTGGATCAGGCGATTAAGGCCGTGATGAGCTCCAATTAACGAGGGGTGGATCCAATGGAAATGAAACAATCCTTGAAGGCATCAAGGATTGTTTTTTTATTCTTTATTGAATATTGTATACAGTATATTGAATGATGGATAAAAACTGCGAAATCCTTAAGTTTTTCACAATTTTTACTTGAAATTTTTTTCATGATCATTAATAATTAATACTTAATAACCGCATAATTATACCTTTTTATGGAAAGCGATGCGTTTAACGTTGTGCGCTGGAAATGATAAATCATAGCAAAGTTGATTGTGAAAGATGGAGGAATGAGGATGACGGAAAAACATCTGGAAGAAAAATTGAACCGACTGTTGGAGTTTGTTGATGATCCGCAAAAAAAGGAGCATTATTATCGTCTGATCTCCACATTGCTGGAGAAAGGGTATTTCCCGGGCCTGGCCGAGGTGCCGGTGGTGAAGTCGGCCATCAGCCATATTGACGGCGAACGGGGCCTGTTAACCTATCGCGGGTATCCAGTGGAGGAGCTGGCTGAGTATTGCAGTTTTGAATCAGTGGCTTTCTTGATCTTAAACGGAGATCTTCCCTTGGAAGCCGAAGAAAAAGAGTTCCGGGAGAAACTCTTGGACAATATTTATCTCCCGGAATGCGTCAGCGATTCCATTCTGCACTTTAACCCGAACTTACATCCCATGAACATGCTCAGCGCTGCTGTGTTGCTGTTGGAAGCCGTTGACAAGGATTCGTGGCAGGTGGATAACCATCGGGAAAACGTAAAGCGGGCCATCGCCCTGATTGCCAAGTTCCCGACGATTATCGGGACTTTTTTAACCGGGAAAGCGGACTTCAATAAAGGCCGGAAGTTTAATTCTTTCGCCGAATACGCTTTATTCTGCTTCTCGCCCGAACATGCGGCCAAACCCGAATATGTGAAAATGTTCGAGGAATCGCTCATTCTCCACATGGATCATACCATGAATAACAGCACTTTTTCAGCCAGGGCCGTCGGATCGTCCCAGGCAGGCATCTATGCCTTAATCTCTTCGGCCATCAATTCCTTATCCGGCCCGCTGCATGGCGGAGCCAACGAGCGGGTGGTCCGGACCCTGGAAGCCATCGGTTCGGCGGATCAAGTCCCCCGACATGTTGAAAATTCGCTGGAACACCATCAAAAGATTATGGGAGTGGGGCACCGGATTTACAAGACCTATGACCCCAGGGCCAAGTATTTCAAAGATGTGATTCTTCCCAAGATTTATGGGGATGAGGAGAAAATCAAGGCCGAACGGCCGGATTTGTGGAATCTGTATGAGACGGCTGTAACGTTGGAACGGTACGTCCAGGAAAAGTTGGGTAAGAAAAATCTCCATCCTAACGTGGATTTCTGGTCGGGGCTTTTCTATAAAGCCGTCAATGTACCGACAGAATATTTCACCACCATTTTCGCCATGGCCCGGGTGGTGGGGTGGACGGCCCATTGGATCGAACAACAGGATTCAGCGGGAAAAATTTATCGCCCGTATCAACTGTACGTGGGCTTCGATACCCGGCATATCGTTAAATGAAGTAAATTCGCAGTCCAGCCAGATGAACTTCGTCATCTGGCTTTTTTCATGGACAAAATAAATTTAAATTAAGGTTAAGACATTGGCGGCCGGCAGGACATGAAGCGGAGAAGGCGAACTACCTTTGAAAACTGAGGTTTCTTGAAGGAGAGTGGCATATGAGGTTTAAGGATAAAGTAATTGTCGTCACCGGCGGGGGACAAGGTATTGGCCGTGCTATCGCCCAGACTTTTGCCGGGGAAGGGGCGAAGGCAGTCATCGCTGATATCGATACCGAGGCCGGTATGGAAAATGAAGAGATCATCCGGGCCCGGGGCCAATATGCCCGGTTCATGGCCACCGACGTGGCGGACGAAGAATCGGTCAAATCATTGATGGAAACCGTTGCAAAGGATTTCGGGCGGTTGGACGTATTGGTCAATAACGCAGGCATCAGTTATAAAGGGAATATCCTGACGGATCCGGTGGACCGGTGGGACCGGGTTATCGGCGTCAATTTGCGGGGGGCTTATCTTTGCGCCAAATATGCGGCTCCGCAGTTGATCCGGTGCCGGGGGAGTATCATCAATATCGCTTCGACGCGGGCCTTGATGTCCGAGGCGGATTCGGAGGCTTATGCCGCCTCCAAAGGCGGATTGTTGGCCATGACCCATGCGCTGGCGGTATCCTTGGGGCCTGCAGTCCGGGTGAATGCCATCAGCCCCGGATGGATTGAGGTGAGGGACTGGCAGAAACGAAGCCGGGCCGAAACGCCGGTTCACACTGCGGAGGATGCCGCTCAGCATCCGGTGGGGCGGGTCGGCAAACCGGAGGATATCGCCCAGGCCTGTTTATATCTGGCTGCACCGGAAGCCGGGTTTATCACCGGAGTCAATCTGGTGATCGACGGCGGGATGACGATTAAGATGATTTACGCAGAATGACTGGTCGAGTTGGAAAGATTTTGTTATAATAAATAAGCTTATGGTTTATTATGAAAAAGAGACCGGCAATATCGAGTTGAGGAGTGTTTAAGATGAGAGTGTTATCAGGAATTCAGCCTTCGGGAAACCTGCATATCGGCAATTATTTCGGCATGATGAAACGGATGATCGAATATCAGGCCGACCATGAACTCTTCTGTTTTATCGTGAATTTCCATGCCTTGACGTCGACGTTTGACGCCGAAAGACTGAGAAGACAGACCTATGACGCCATTTGTGACTTTTTAGCCTTGGGGCTGGATCCGGAGAAGTCGGTTTTCTGGGTCCAATCGGATGTTCCGGAGGTTACCGAAGCTACCTGGTATTTAAGTAACATTACCGGAATGGGGCTTTTGGAGCGCTGCCATTCCTATAAAGATAAACTGGCGAAAGGGATTCCGGCCAGCCACGGTTTGTTTTCCTACCCGGTGTTGATGGCCGCCGATATTCTGCTCTATGGCGCTGACCGGGTTCCGGTGGGGAAAGACCAGAAACAACATGTGGAAGTTGCACGGGATATCGCCATTCGTTTTAACAATACTTACGGCCAGATTTTCACCATTCCTGAAGCGGACATTGATACCAATCTGGCCACAATTCCGGGGCTGGACGGGCAGAAAATGTCCAAATCCTACGGAAACACCATCGAAATTTTCATTGACGAAGCTTCTTTAAAACAAAAGATTATGAGCATTAAGACGGATTCGACGCCGGTGAACGAGCCGAAACCCATCGAAGGCAACGTATTGTTCGACTTATATTCCCTCTTCCTGGATGAAGCGGGCCGGGAAGCTTTAAAGGATCGGTTCCTGACGCCGGGCCTCAAATACGGGGAGCTTAAAAAAGAGCTGTTCGGAGTGATTTGGGAATACTTTGAACCTTATCGGGCCAAACGGCAGCAGATTGCTTCCCAACCCGACTATATTCGCCAGGTGATGCAAGCCGGTGCGGAAAAAGCGCGGGCCGTGGCAACCCAGTATCTGGAGAAAATGCGCCATCTGGTGGGCACCGATTATTTGAGGAAATGAGTGACAGAAACGGATGAATCATTATTATCCTGAAGTGGGGATCGCGGTCCCCCGGATTTTATTGCCGAAAGAACCTGCAGTTTTGGCCAAATGGCCAGTGGTTGCCTGCGACCAGTTTACTTCCCAGCCGGAATATTGGGAAAAAGCCGCCCAAATCGTGGGAGATGCCCCATCGACGTTGCATATTATCTTCCCCGAGGTTTATCTCGGCAAAGGGGATGATGCGGCCCGGATAAGCCGGATTCAGCGGACCATGCGCGAATACTTGGATACGGGCGTCCTGGCCGAATACGGGCCCGGTATGGTCTATGTGGAACGCCGCACGATTCATGGCCGGCTCCGGAAAGGACTGGTATTGGCCGTAGATTTGGAGTGCTATGACTTTATGCCCGGGGCCGAAACGCTGATTCGGGCGACGGAAGGCACGGTGTTGGAACGGATCCCGCCCCGGGTCAGGATCCGCGAGGGTGCGCCGCTGGAGTCGCCTCACGTGATGCTGTTGATCGATGATCCGGAAGATAGCGTCTTTGGGGAGATCGCCGCGTACGACGGGAAACTGTCCATGTTGTATGATGTGGAACTGATGTTACAAGGCGGACGGGTCACCGGTTACCGGGTGGATGACAGCCAATTGATCGGGTTGATCATCGATAAATTCCGGAAGTTGGCTGATACTGCGGTATTTAACCGGAAGTATGGACTGTCCGGACGAAAATCGCTGTTATTCGCCGTGGGTGACGGCAATCATTCGTTGGCCACTGCGAAAGCCGTGTGGGAGCGGGTGAAAGAGCGGATCTCCGATTCCCGGGAATTGGCGGATCATCCGGCTCGTTTCGCCCTGGTGGAAGTGGTGAACCTCCATGATCCGGCCTTGGAGTTCGAACCCATTCACCGGGTATTATTCGGTGTCGCTCCGGAAAAGGTTTTGGAGAAAATGGCCCGTTTCTTTGGAAAGCGCGGTGCTTCTTTAACTTATCGCTATCTACAGGATGTTCCGGAAAATCCTCTGGAGTCGATGGATAAGGGGCGTTCCGGCATTCATCGGATCGGGTTTGTGACGGAGGCGGGGAAGGGATGCCTGGAAGTGACGGAACCGCCTCATACCTTGGAAGTGGGAACTCTTCAACTGTTTATCGATGCGCTTTTGAAAGAAGAGCCCGAAATCCATGCGGATTATATCCACGGGGACGACGTCGTCGGGCAGCTGGGCTCCCAACCTGGGAATATGGGCTTTTATCTGTCGCCGATGGACAAAGGTGATCTGTTTAAGACGGTGATTCTAAACGGGGCGTTGCCCCGGAAGACCTTCTCCATGGGCGAAGCGGAAGAAAAACGGTATTATATGGAATGCCGCCGGCTGGCGTTTTAATATTCGACAAAAAAGCCGCTATAACTGGTTATAGCGGCTTTTGTTATTATTATCTTTGGTCTTCGCTTATTTGTCCATGGAAATACTATGTTCGAATTCAATGCCCAATGCGTCGCATTCCTCTTTGCTTAATATCCGTGGTTCGGGAACGCCTTCCTTTACGGTGAATTGGACGACAAACCCTTTTTCTTTCAGAGAATCCAAGAGTTTGATGACACCTAAGGAGATTTCCCCGAAATGGAAGGATTTTTTCTTGGAACGCATTAAGTGGAAGACCAATTCTTCGGTGCGATTTTTTGCAAGCATATGTTACCTCCGGTTTACCAGTTGAATTTATCTGAATTCACTTTTTTGCTGCAGTGCGGCGTCGGGTCTCGGACACTCACGCCTTCAATAGGTTAGCATGAATTGTTTAACATCAAGTGAAGGCCATGTATAAAGTTGGTAAACAAATCGGAATATGCTCTAGGATAAGCATGGAAAGTATGGTAAGATTACTTTCGGAACGGTTAAACGCATGGTAAGGAGTCGATGAATATGCGATATGTAAGTACCCGGGGACAAGTGCCGGCAGTGAGCGCGGCGGAGGCTATCCGCCAGGGGATTGCCGCGGACGGCGGCTTATATACGCCGGAACAAATACCCCGGTTAACGGAAGCGGAATTAGGCGCCATGGTGAATTTGAGCTATCAGGAGCTGGCGTCGAAGATTTTGGGATTGTATTTAACAGATTATCCTGCGGATGATCTTCGACGGATGATCGGTGCGGCCTATGCTTTTCCGGAGAAGTTCGGCAGCCCCGAAGTGACTCCGGTGACGGTTATCGGTGACAGACAGTATTTATTGGAGTTATATCACGGCCCGACCTGCGCTTTTAAGGATGTAGCTTTGCAATTGTTGCCGCATTTGCTGACCAAGGCCAGTCAATTAACGGGAGACATCCGGGAGATCGTGATCCTGGTCGCCACGTCCGGCGATACGGGCAAAGCGGCGTTGGAAGGGTTTAAAGACGTGCTGGGGACCCGGATTATCGTCTTCTTCCCCGAAGAGGGCGTCAGCCGGATCCAACGGCTGCAAATGATCACCCAGGAAGGGCAAAACACCGCGGTCATTGCGGTGGAAGGCAATTTTGACGATGCTCAAAACGCGGTGAAGCAGATTTTTACCGATCCGGACATTTTAGAGAAGATGGAACGTCACGGGCTGACGTTTTCGTCGGCCAACTCCATTAACTGGGGACGGCTGGTCCCGCAGATTGTCTACTATTTTTACGGGTATATGGCCCTGTGCCGCGAGCATCGCCTGAAAATGGGCGATCCGCTGAATGTGGTGGTCCCGACGGGCAATTTCGGAAACATTCTGGCGGCCTATTTCGCCAAAAAGATGGGGCTGCCATTGGGGAAACTGATTTGCGCTTCCAATTCCAACAATGTATTGACGGATTTCATTAAGACCGGCCATTATGACCGGAAGCGGGATTTTCACCTCACCATTTCGCCGTCCATGGACATTCTCATCTCCAGCAATCTGGAGCGGCTCCTGTTTTATCTGGCCGGCCAGGATGCGGGCCAGGTCCGCGATTGGATGAGTCAGTTGAAATCCCAAGGGGAATACCGGATTGGCGATGATGACTTGGCCAAGCTTCATGAGGATTTTTACGGGGGATTTGCCACCGAAGGGGAGACGATGGACGCGATTCGTGCCGTTTATCGCTCTGCGGGCAAAGTCATCGATACTCATACGGCGGTGGGGCAAAGCGTTTATCAACGGTATCTCCGAGAAACCGACGACCGGACGCCGATGCTGCTGGCTTCGACGGCCAGTCCCTTTAAGTTCAATGCCAGCGTGGTCCGGGCCATCGCCGGGGAAGAGGGGGTCGCCGGGAAAGATGAGTTCGAACTCCTTCGCGCGTTGGAACGGATTTCCGGGGAAGCCATTCCTGAGGCTTTGGAAGGACTGGAGCGGAAGGCCGTCCGCCATCAGACGTTGTGTAAACCGGAACGTTTAGGCGAACTTGTCCAGGAGTTGTTGAAGATAAAAGAGTAAAGAAAAACGCCGGTTGATGGGATGACCGGCGTTTTCTTATTCGATGAAGACGATGATTACATGCTGTTGCTTTGGGGAAGGATTTTAGTAAACAGCCGCGAAGATTTAATGGCTGGATGAAATAAACAGCATGGTGGAGAGTTGAGGAAAATATGGCGCACGTAAATGATGTACCGGAATTTTATCGGAATTACCGTTTGGATGATTTTCAACGTCAGGCTGTGGCTGAGCTCATGGAGGGCAATTCGGTGTTGGTATCCGCCCCCACCGGGGTGGGAAAGACGTTAATCGCCGATTACCTGATCGACGAAGCCATCAAAAAAGGGGATCGGATCATATATACGGCTCCCATCAAAGCCTTGTCCAATCAGAAATATAAAGAGTTTAAAGCGTTATACGGCGAGGAGCGGGTCGGGATCGTCACCGGCGACGTGGTGATCAACTCCGAAGCCGAGGTCTGTTTAATGACCACCGAAATCTTTCGCAATATTCTCCACCAGGACGTGAAACGGCTGGAGGGGGTTTCCCATATCATCTTCGACGAAATCCACTATCTTTCCGACGAAGAACGGGGCACGGTATGGGAAGAGTCTATTATTTTTATGCCCAAGGAAATGCGGCTTTTAGGATTGTCGGCCACCATCCCCAATGCCAAGGAGCTGGCGGCTTGGATCAGCGAGATTAAGCAGCATACGGTGAAAGTCATCGTCAAGAAAGACCGGGCGGTTCCGTTGGAAAATCATCTGTTTGAGAAACACTTGGGTATAACCGACCTGAAGAAGGTCATCCAATATAAGCAAAAGCTCGAGGCGAGAGATGATGCGCCGTTACGGGACAAACGGGAATGGGAAACCACCCATGTGGATTTGGTTAAATATGTGGCCAAACAAAAAGGCCTTCCCTGTCTTTATTTCGTTTTCAGCCGCCGGATGTGCGAAGTAAAAGCGGAAGAATTAAGTTACTACAAGAATTTCTTAACGCCCGAAGAGTCGGAACGGGCGGAGGCCGTCTGCGACCAGCTGATTGCGGAATATGGATTGGAAAAACTAAAAACGGTCTATCAGGCCAAGAAATTGTTGGTCCGGGGGATCGGGTATCACCATGCCGGACTGCTGCCCGGGTTGAAAGAGATCGTGGAGACGCTGTTCGGCATGGGATTGATCAAGGTAATGTATGCCACCGAGACCTTTGCCGTCGGCATCAATTATCCGGTAAAGAGCGTCTGTTTTGACAGTCCGTCCAAATTTGACGGAGTGACGTTCCGCCCCATGACCAATCTGGAATATTTCCAGATGGCCGGGCGGGCAGGCCGACGGGGGATCGATACCAAAGGGTTTGTTTATATTCTGGTGAATCTCAACAATTTCCGCCCCGACGAATTTCCCAGCGCCTGCCAGGATGATATCGAGGAGTTAAAGAGCCAGTTCAACCTCACGTATAATTCGGTATTGAACTTAAACCGCAATTATGATCCGGCGGAGATCGACGTCATTTTAAACCAGAATTTTGCAACTTATCAGGCGCGTAACGCGAAAAAACATTTCGAGATGCAGCTGGCGAAAGAGATGGATAAGCTCAACCAGTTGCACGGTACGCTTTGCGAAGACCGGGACAATCATCAATGCCCGATCATCTACAGTAAATTACGGCAAAAATTGCGGAAGAAACAACGGCGGTTCCGCTTCATCAAAGGGCGGGCCCGGGCGGCCATTGCCGCTGAGATCGAGGAGTTAAAACGCCAATTGGCGGAGGTGGATTTGAAACAGTGCACTCCTGAAGAACAACAGGCCTGCGCCGCCAAGATTAGGCAATGGGATGAGGCGAACAGCCGGGTGACGGCGTTACAGGAGAGGGCGGCCCAGATCATCACTTCCGGGCGGTTTAACGATGATTTGCAGATGAAGAATGAGATTCTGGAAGATTTGGACTATATCCGGGACGGCAAGCTGCTGCCCAGGGGGGAATTTGCCGCGCTCATTTATACGCAGGAACTGCTGGTCACCGAATTGTATTTCAGCGGTTACCTGCATGAACTGGATCATGACCAATTGAACGCGTTGATCGTCGGAATTGACTATGAGCCCAGAAAAGGCGAGTTTGCTCCGAAACGGCTGCCTTTCGACATTAAACCGGTGCGGACGATCATCCGCAACCTGATTTACAGGTACGGTGTGGATGAGAAAGATGCCCGCTTCCACCCCAGTTTGGCCAATTTGGCTTATCGTTGGAGCCAGGGTGTGAGTTTCGACGAATTGATGAAAGACGCCGGTACCATCCAGGAAGGCGATATTGTCCAGGCTTTCCGGCGGGGTATCGATATTATGCGCCAGATGAAGGCGGCCTGTATCGGCGAGGACCCTGCTTTTGCCGCAAAACTGAAAGAGTGTATGGATAAGATGGATCGGGACTTGATTCAGGTGAATATTTAAGCGCAGTCTCCGGGTTATGAAATTTGATAAATGTGAAAAACGGTTTGGGTGAAGATGATGAAAAAAGTGATGGTTTTATTGGTGAGTGGATTTTTTCTGATGCTCGCGGCTTTTCCGGCTGCAGCCCAGCCTTGGACGACAGCCAAAGGCAGCGCCGTGATCCGTCAGGGAGAGGTTATCAAGGGAGATTATTATTTCCAAGGGGATACCTTGGAGGTTGCAGGGGAGATCGAAGGAGATCTTTTGGTACTGGCCGGTGAAGTGACCGTGACCGGGACCGTGAAAGGCGACCTGTTGGGCGTCGTTTGGGAAAAGTTGACGGTGAACGGTTCCGTTGCCGGGAATCTTCGGGTGGCTGCCAACCAACTGGAGGTCAACGGAACGGTTGGTAAGACGTTGACGATGGCGGCCTTAAAGGCGAAGATCAATCCCTCCGCCCGCATTGGAGTGGGGCTGATGGGATTATGCTATCAGCTGGGCTTTCACGGCGCAGTCAACGGCCCGGCCCGGCTTACAGGATATGCTGAAACGACGGTGGGCGGAACCATCAACGGCCCGCTCCAAATCCGGGGCGTTCCGGTGACTTGGCTGAAAACGGCCCGGGTGGAAGGGGACGTGGACGATTATACCGGGGTTACCGATACGTCCCGGAGCAGTACGGCCACGATTAACGGGGAATACCGAATTCATGAAAATCCAGAGGCGATGTCCAGAGTTTTTAAAGCATCGCTGCTCTTTTCGTTGATGTGGTTTATGGGGAATATCCTGATTGGCTTGATCATCTATAAGCTTTTTCCCCGGACATCATGGCAGATTACCGAGCCCAGCGCGGTTAATTTCCGGCGTTGCTTGAAAGCGGGTCTGTTAGGCGTTCTCGGAATTCCGCTGCTGTTTGTCATCTTGATACTGACCCAAGTGGGTATACCTTTGGCGATTCTATTGATTTTGTTCTATATCGTATTGATGCTTTTTTCCAATGTCCTTCTTTACCTGTGGGTTGGCCGACTTATCTTCCTCAAATCCCGCTTGAATGTCCGGCGTCATCCCGTGCTGTTGATTATCACCGGCGGATTCGCTTTGTCGTTGTTAGGTTTTGTTCCGTTCATCGGCTTTATCCTGCAGATTATCGGTTTTGGTATGGTATTATCCAATATTCGGACGGAAATTGAGTCGGGTCCTTCCCGGTTGTCGGAACGAGGTGGCCTGTGAAACAGCGGATCGACAGTTACCTGGTGAAAGCCGGATTTTTCGAAAGCAGGGAGCAGGCCCAGCGGGCCATCATGGCCGGGCAGGTACTGGTGAACGGGAAACGGGTGGAAAAACCCGGCCAAACGGTGGCGGAACCCTTGGAGATTACGGTGGAACGTCCTGAGCACCAATATGTGAGCCGGGGTGCCCATAAACTGGTGAAGGCATTGGAAGCTTTCCCTATTGAAGTGGCAGGGAAAGTCTGCCTGGATGCCGGGGCGTCCACCGGCGGATTTACCGATGTGTTGCTGCAAAACGGAGCCCGTTTGGTCTATGCCGTAGATGTGGGCTATGGCCAATTGGCCTGGAAGCTCAGGCAAGATCCCCGGGTGATGGTGTTTGAACGGCAAAATATCCGCTATTTTGAAGCGGATAATCTGCCGGAACGGCCGTCATTGATTACGGCGGATCTGTCGTTTATTTCACTGAAACTGTTATTTGACCGATTTAAGGCGCTAATAACCGCCGACGGCCAATTGATGACCTTGATTAAGCCGCAGTTCGAAGCGGGTAGGGAGCATGTGGGCAAAAAAGGGGTGGTCCGGGACCGCCGGATTCACGCGGAGGTGATCCGGACACTGGCGGAGCTGGGCCCGGTTCACGGATGGCATTTGGCCCATCTTACCTTTTCCCCCATCTTGGGCCCTGAGGGCAACATTGAATTTCTCGGCCACTGGATTCAGGAATCGGCCGAATGCCCGGATATTCAGCCCGTAGTGGACGCAGCATGGCGGGAACTTAAAAATGAATGAATGATAGATAGGTACTAGGTAACGGGTAATGGGTGATGATTCAGAAGACAGAATACAGAAGATGGAAGACAGAAGTTTTAATTTAGATGACAGTTGACAGTGGGGCAGTTATAGTTTACAAGGGTGAAGTGAAAGAGCTAAATGGTATTGCTGTTGGGTGCTGAGCGCTGATTAACTGGGAATAGAAAGGAATGCGAATGCATTTCCACCATCACTGGAACCCGGAACCTAGAATCTATAACCTAGAATCCCGAATCTGTGCACTGTGTACTATGAACTGTGTACTTATATATCTTCTTCTGTGCCAAAATCCGGCACATATTGGGGATCGGCGGAGTCCAGCTCCTGGGTGAAGCCGTTTTCTAAGCCTAATTCCAAAAAGTAATCGATGATTTCCTCGTATTCCTCAGGGTTTAATGTCCTGTTCAGTTTGGGATGGTCAACGGCGCGGTGCGTCGGGAAATATTGGGACATTAAACTGACATAGACTCCCTTCGGTAAAAAGTCGCGAATCCAGCGCAACACGGCTCGGCTTTCTTCCGGATAGCCCGGAAGGATCAGATGCCGGATCAGCACTCCCCGCGTCATGATTCCCTCTTCATTGATATACGTCGGACCCACTTGTCCGAACATGGTTAAAATGGCCTGCGTCGCGCGGGCAAAATAATCCCGGGTACCGGCTAAAGCTTGGGAGATTTCCGGCGAATAAAATTTTAAGTCCGGAAGGTAAATATCGACCAGGCCGTCGAGGAGCGCCAGGGCTTCGGGGCTGTCGAAAGCATTGGTGTTGTAGACCACGGGAATGGCAAGCCCCTTTTCTTTGGCCATCCGTAATGCCTGGGCAACGGAAGGGACATAGGGCGTGGGCGAAACCAAGTTGATATTATGGGCGCCTTCATTGTCCAAAGCCAGGAACAGGCCGGCCAGTTCAGCAACGGTGAGTTCGCGGCCGTGGCCTTCCTGGCTTATCCTGTAATTTTGGCAGAAAATGCAACGAAGGTTGCAATGGGAGAAAAAAACCGCGCCGGAACCGCGGGTTCCGCTTAAGCAAGGTTCTTCCCACCGATGAAGCATGGTTTTGGCGATTTTGGGACCTGCCGGTGCCAGGCAGCGGCCGAGTCGACCTTGGCTGCGGTCGACGTTGCACCGGTGCGGACAAAGGGTACATGATTGATAGAAACTGTCCATACTTTTAATTATATCAAATATATCAAAAATGGGCGTAAATCGTAAAAAAACCGAAAAATGATGGGAAAACGAGGAAAAAATGTTGTATTTTCGGAATATAAATGGTAATATGTTACATATTGGAGGGATAAAATGAAAAAATTATGGTGGCTTTTGGCTTTGGTTGTGCTTTTTTCCGGTCTGGCCCTGGCAGCTGAAGAAGAATATACTTTAACGTATCGGGAACAACCGGACCCTGTCCGCTATCGGACGGAGATGGACGTTAAGATCGTGTTTCATTGGCCCAAAGAAATCAATCTGAGACCGATCGAGATGCGTATGGTCTTTCGTTTTGATTCCACCGAGCGCTGGACCCCGGAAGGCGAATCTATGTTACGCTGCAGTTCAACCATGAATAAGGTGGAGGTTGAGGCTGAGTTCAACGATGAGAAAAATTCCAGCGAAGAGGATAACTTGCCGTCAGATAAAGCCATTGAAATCATCATGTCCCCCCGGGGTGAAGTGATGGAGGTGCTCCTGCCGACACCTTCTGAAGACGAAGAAGAGGATGAGACGGAAGAGGCCGCGTCCAGATTTTCCCCCGAGCAAATACTGTTGATGAACAAAATCTTTTATAACCTGGTATATCACTATCTTCCGGATCATGCGGTGAAGAGAGGAGACCAATGGGAAGTTACCTATGTTTTCCCCAAATTATCCGCGTCGGGCGAGGAAAAACTTTTGCCGGTGACCTATGAATTGAGTAAAATCCGGAAGAGCCGCGGAAAACGTTATGCTACGTTGGTTACCTCAGGGCAGACCGTTTTCGATACAGTCATCGACCGCTATACATTTGCCAATACCAATGAAGGCGAGACGGACGAAGAAGCCGATATGGAAGAAGCAGGGGAGATGCTTAGCGAAGAGGAAAAGGAAGCCAATTTGCTTTCCACCCTGAACGAAATAGCGATTATTATCCCGCTGCAATGGAAAGGGAAGATCGTTTTCGGAGTGGACGACGGCTTGTTGAAGGAACGGGAATTGGAATTGAAAGGCGACGGCCGTATTGAGATGATGTCCTATGTTGAGAGAATTCCAATGCGCTTGACGGTGGAAGCCCGAATGAAGATGAAACAGTTGTAAAAGGAACTAAACCCCCTGCGATGCAGGGGGTTTTGGTTAACGGATATCCACGTTTCCGTGATGTTTTTTTAATTTCCGGTAATACGCCGGAGGATGTCCGGTGATTTCTTTAAACACCCTGCCGAAATGGGTAATGCTCCCAAAGCCGACTTCTTCGGCGATTTCCACCACTTTTTTCTCGGTTTCCAGCAACAGGCGCTTTGCTTCTTTGACCCGGACATTGTTGAGATACTCGATGAGCGTGAAGTTGGTGACCCGTTTAAAGATCTTACTTAAGTAACTGGGGCTGATATAAAACCGGTGTGCCAGAGATTCCAGGGATAAGTCCTCCTGATAATGATGGTTGATATATCGGGCGATCTCCGAAATCTTTTGATGCATGGGACTGGGAAAATGAATATCTTCCGCTTGGTGTTTTTTCAGCCAGCGGCCCAGCAGCGCCAAAAGTTGGAGGGTCAGACCTTGAAGGTTGAGGGTGTATCCCGGCTCGCGGGTTTTATATTCGTGGAGCATTTTTTGGAACAGTTCTTCGACGACGGTGCGCTCATAGACGGGGAGCGTAACATAGATGTCGTCGATGCTGAACAATTCGTGAAGCGGTTGATTGGGAGAGAGAAAACGTTCATGGAAATAGAGTAAAATGCCTTCGCATTCCGGGCAGCCCTCGCTGGTGGCCCGGTGCAAAACGTTGGGATGAATCAAACACAGATCGCCCGCCTGCATTTTGAAGGTGCGGTCATTGATGAAGAAGCAACGCTCACCGGAGTATAGATACAGAAGTTCATAGGAGTCGTGGACATGCCTGCCGTGGTGGCTGGCCATTTTGCGGTGGGAGATATAAAAGGAGTGTGTTATTTTAACCGATACATCCAGATGGGGCATGGCAGTTCCTTTCCTCCGGTCCGGACGGAAACCGTATTGTTTATACGTATATATGTAATCATATCATTGATTTAGACAAAATTTAAGAGGAAATTTCCTATAATGAATAAAAAATGTACAGATTTTATCTTTTTAAAGCCGTATAATGAGATCAATCCTAAAAAATGGATGTGAAAACGGTGGCGGCGGAAGGTCGTCGGCTGCCGGATAAACAGGAGAAGAGGAGATTTTCTGTGCAACACCCTTCCGATGCCGGACGGGAATTAACCAAAGCGGAAATACGAAAAACCATTATGTCTTTTTCTTGGCCCATCATTGCCGAATTGATGTTGATGTCGCTGATTGGCGTCGTCAATTTGGCGATGGTCGGCCATTTGGGAGCGTATGCCCTGAGCGCGGCCGGCCTTACCAATCAGCCGGTTTTTATTTGTCTGGCCGTCTTTCAGTCCTTTAATGTAGGTGCCACCGCTTTGGTCTCTCGGTTTATCGGCGCTAAGGATTATCAGGAAGCAAAAGCGGTTGTCATCCAGACGCTGATCGTCTCAGCCATCCTGGGTACGGTTCTCGCAATGATCGGTGTGATTTTTTCGAAACCCATCGTGCTCGGTATGGGTGCCCAGCCCGATACGGTGGAGCATGCTTCCATGTATATGAAATATATGGCCGTAGGGATTTTGTTTCAGGCGATCCCGACCGCTGTGGCCTCGATTTTGCGGGGTGCCGGCAATTCCCGGATACCGATGCAATACAATATTGCGTCCAATATCATCAACGCGATCTGCGGTTTCGTGTTGATTTACGGCATGGGGCTCTTCCCCGGCCTGGGGTTGCAAGGGGCGGCCATTGCCAGCACTTTGGCTAAATTTTCCGCGTGCGTCATGGCGGTTTATGCCATGTTCCGGAGCGATCTCCCGGTGGCGCTCTCCTGGAGGGACCGCTTCCGACTGGAATTATCCATTTTGAAACGGATTATGAATATCGGGATTTCGGCGGCAGGGGAACAGTTTTTCATGCGTTTCGGTTTAATGATTTATGCTATAATCATCGCCAGACTCGGGACGGAAGCCTTAGCCGCCCATCAGATCTGTTTGAGTGTGACTCAACTGCTCTCCAATGTGATCAACGGTTTTTCCATGGCGGCAAGCTCGTTTACAGGACGGAACCTGGGCGCCAAACGGCCGGATTTGGCCGAACGGTATTGCAACGAGCTTCAAAAAATCGGATTGCTGTTTTCGGTATCTGCCGGTTTGATGTTTTTCTTTGCCGGTTCTTCCATTTCCAAGATTTATACCTCGGATCAGGAGGTCATTAGGCAAGCTGCCGAAGTGCTGCGAATCACCATCCTGATCGTCGTACCTCAGAACTATTTGTCGATTGTAGCCGGATGTCTGCGCGGGGCCGGCGACACCCGGTGGCCGTTGATATCGTCGTTTATCGGAATGATCTTTGCCCGGGTGGGCCTGGCGGCTCTCTTTGTGCTGGTGTTTCATTGGGGATTGGTGGGTGCCTGGATGGCGGCCATATCCGACCAATCGGTCCGTTCCGTGTTGATATATTACCGGTTTAAAAGCGGGAAATGGAAAGAGATCGTCGTTTGATGCGGCACCTGTCGGGCCTTTTGCACATAGGATAAAAGGGATCACAGGTTGCGGAGGATGGAAGATGGAGAATAATTATCAGCAATCCCCTGGTTTAGCTCTTGATCCGGTACAGCGTTACGGTGAGGCCGAACAGTTGGTGATTCGGGAGTTGATGGCGGAAGAAATCGGATCGGTCATCGGCTATTTGGAGTGTGCCGATCTGCTTCGGGATCGGCGGATGGCGAAGACTTTCCGGAAGATCGCCAATGAGGAGCTGAGCCATTTCGCCAGTCTGCTGCAGTTGTTGACCGGTCTTGATCCGGAACAGGCAGCGGAGATGAAAAAACAGGATATGGCTATTTTAACGGCTGCCACGGAAAGTTTTTGCCCTTTCCATGGGACGAAAACGAGTTTCCGGTATCCCCGTGGCGAATCCAAACGGGAGATTCACCCGGACGATCCGGTGTGGGATATTTTGCGTAATGCCATCAGAGATGAGCTGTATGCGATTAATGCCTATCAAAAACAATTGGAAACGGCGTCCATTCCTGCGGTTCAGGGAGTGCTGGCCCATTTGCGGCGGCAGGAGAAAGAGCATTTCGTCACCTTTACGCAATTGTTTTATGAGGTATACGGACTGGATCGGGACAGCCTGGTGTTAACGGATTAGACAGAAGTAACTGTCGATGACGGAATGGTCGGTCTTTCTTAGCGTCTCAAAGAGTTCCCGGGAAAACTCCGGGCTGACTTTATCTTTTCCTGCGCCGAAAAGCTCCCGGCAAATGCGTCGGCTGGCCGTGGTTTCAGGATAACGGGTTACAAATGAAACGATGGCTTCAATTTTATCGGTATCCGGCATTGTCATCACCCCGGTATAGTGTAACCGGCCGGTGATTTTTTATTGATACGGTGTTTTGGAATAAAAGAATCTCCGGAAGGGAAAATAATCCAAAATGCCTAATAAAGGAAACGGGTGATGATGATGGGGATCATTCGTTGGATCGGAGTAGCCTTGGCACTGTTTGCCATTACTGCGTCGGCCGCTTTGGGGAATTACTATGAAATAGGGAATCCTCAGACCTATGAGGTACGGCAGGTTCTCGAATTGCGCAACCGGGGCGGAGTGGCCAACGATGTCCGGGGCAGGGTTCATATTTTTGATCGGGAGGAGCTTCCCCCTTACCAAAAGCTGTTGAGTTGTTCCGTGTATGCTTCCTCCTATAAGCCCAAATTGTATAAAGATTATGCCGAATGGGTCATTCCCAAAATGCTTCCTAACCAAACCGTGAAGATAGAGTTTGAGTACTGGATTGTCAATTATACCATCGACCATCAGTTGAAGGAGTTCAGGGGGAGGACGCGGGATGCAGACAAATATCTTATGGCGGAGACGGGTATCGAGTCCGCCGATTCCGCTATCGTCGCTTTGGCGAATCGGTTGACGGCCGACCAGTCGACTCCGCTGGCTAAGGCCAAAAGCATTTATGCCTTTGTAAACAGTCATATGGATTATCACATTGTCGAAGATGAAAAAGATCACAGTGCATTGAAGGCTTTAAACCGGAAATACGGGTCCTGTGTCGATTTCAGCCTGGCCTATATCGCCCTGTGCCGGGCCGCGGGAATTCCTGCGCGTTACGTTAGCGGATATCGTTTTGATGAGATGAAGATCAGCCACAAATCTCAGGTCTTGACCCCTTATTCCCATGCATGGGTCGAGATCCAGCTGCCGCAATTGGGATGGGTTACCGTTGATCCGACCTATGTCTATACTGTCGCCGGCGTCAAAATGACCAATTACAATTATTTCGGAAAAATCATCCCCGGCGACCGTCACCTTTTCTTCAATTACAGACGGGACCGGGAAACGGAGGTGCAGTGGCGGCACGACAAACGCTCCCCTGCCAAACTGGAAATGAATATGACAATGACCATCCGGAGGGTGCGATGAAATCAAGACACAGCTCATCCGGTAAGGTCAGAACACGGTTCACAGTGCATAGTTTAGGTGTGAAGTGCTAGAAAGTATTAGGTTCCAGGTGCTAGGTCCTGGGTTCTGGGTGATGGAGGAACGCGTAACGTTCCTACCTAAACCCAAAACCTAGCGCCAAGTACCCATTACCCAGTATCTCTGTTTTTTAGTGCTATTTATGACTACTGTCTCCTGTCTCCTATCTTCATTTATATTTATATGGAACTTGTGAGGATATACGGCGTTATCTGGGATAAGATGGTTTCGGAGGGATTGTGATGGAATTTGAGAAGATGACGCGAAAGGTGCAGGAAGCGGTGGCGTCCGCCCAAAGTTTGGCGTTGCGGAAACAACACCAACAGGTGGATGTGGAACATTTACTGCTGGCATTGGTGGAACAGGAAGGCGGCCTGACCGCATCGATTCTTCAGAAAGCCAATGTCCGGCCTGGAATATTGAAAGAACGTCTGGAACGGGAATTGGACCGGTTGCCCCGGGTGGTGGTCTCCGGCGGCAGCGGCTCGGACCAGGTCTATATTACGGCCCGGCTTAACCGGGTATTTGTCAATGCGGAAGAAGAGGCCAAAAAATATCGGGACGAGTACCTTTCGGTGGAACATTTGCTGCTGGCGATGGTTGATGACCGGGGGGCTGCCGGCAAGATTTTAAAAGAATTAGGGATTGACAAAGAGAAGCTGGCCAAGATTATTCAGGAGATTCGCGGCAATCAGCGGGTGACTTCCATGGACCCGGAAGCCACATATGAAGCTTTGGAAAAATACGGCCGGGACTTGACCAAGATCGCCGCCCAGGGCAAACTGGATCCGGTGATTGGCCGGGATGAAGAGATTCGTCGGGTCATTCAAGTGTTGTCGCGGCGGACGAAGAACAATCCGGTGCTCATCGGAGAGCCCGGCGTCGGGAAGACGGCCATTGTGGAAGGGTTGGCCCAGCGGATTGTGCGCAATGACGTGCCGGAAGGGTTGAAACATAAACGGGTGGTCGCCCTGGACATGGGGTCCTTAATCGCCGGGGCTAAGTTCCGTGGGGAATTTGAAGAGCGGTTAAAAGCGGTCCTTCGCGAAGTCCAGGAATCCGGCGGACAGATTATTCTGTTCATCGATGAGTTACATACGGTGGTGGGAGCCGGAAAAGCGGAAGGGGCTATGGATGCGGGCAATCTGTTAAAGCCGATGTTGGCCCGGGGCGAACTTCATTGTATCGGCGCCACCACCTTGGACGAGTACCGGAAATATATTGAGAAGGATGCGGCATTGGAACGGCGGTTCCAAACGGTTTTGGTGGATCAGCCGACGGTGGAGGATACCATTTCGATTTTGCGCGGTCTCAGTGAACGGTATGAGATTCATCATGGGGTCCGGATCAAGGACTCAGCCTTGGTGGCTGCCGCGGTGCTTTCCAACCGGTATATCTCGGATCGTTTTTTGCCGGACAAGGCCATTGACCTGGTGGACGAAGCTGCTGCCAAACTGCGGACCGAGATCGACTCCATGCCGACGGAACTGGATGAGCTCCTTCGCCGGGTTATGCAGTTGGAGATTGAGCGGGAAGCATTAAAGAAAGAGACGGATCGGGCTTCGTTGGAGCGGTTGGAGCGTTTGGAGGAAGAATTGGCGGCGCTGAAGGCGGAATCGGACGCCCTCAAAGCCCAGTGGCAAAGGGAAAAAGAAGGCGTCCAGCGGGTGCACAGCCTGCGGCAGGCTATCGATGCCACCAAGGTTGAGATGGAGCAGGCGGAATTGCAATATGATCTCAATAAGGCTGCCGAATTGAAATACGGCCGGCTGATTGCCTTGGAACGGGAATTGGCCGAGGCGGAGGCCGCCCTGAAACAACAGGAATCCGGCCGCAAACTTCTTAAGGAAGAGGTTGATGAGGAGGATATTGCCGAGGTCGTCAGCCGTTGGACCGGTATCCCCGTTTCCAAACTGCTGGAGGGCGAGGCCCAGAAGCTGCTCCACCTTGAAGAGGAACTCCATCGGCGGGTGATCGGGCAGGATGAGGCGGTGAAGGCGGCGGCCGAAGCGGTGATTCGGGCCCGGTCCGGATTGAAAGATCCCAATCGCCCCATCGGTTCTTTTATCTTCCTGGGGCCCACCGGTGTGGGCAAGACGGAATTGGCCCGCGCTTTGGCGGAGTTTTTGTTCAATGATCAAAATATGATGATCCGGATCGATATGTCCGAATACCAGGAGAAGCATACGGTCGCCCGTCTCCTGGGAGCGCCTCCCGGCTATGTAGGATACGAGGAAGGGGGCCAATTGACTGAAGCGGTCCGGCGCCGGCCCTATGCGGTGGTGCTGTTTGACGAGATTGAAAAAGCCCATTATGACGTCTTCAACGTATTGCTGCAACTGTTGGATGACGGCCGGTTGACGGACGGTCAGGGGCGGACCGTAGACTTTAAAAATACCATCGTGATCATGACGTCCAATATTGGAAGCCACCGGATCCTGGAGTATCGGGGTTCTTTTGAAGGCGAAGCCTATGAGCGGATGAAAAATGCTGTTCTGGAAGAGATGCGACAGCATTTCCGTCCGGAATTTTTAAACCGGGTGGACGAACTGATCGTATTTCATTCTTTAAATGAAGCCCATCTGAAGCAGATCATCGACATTCACCTGGGACTGTTGGGCCAGAGACTGGCGGAACGCCATATCCGTCTGGAATTGACGGATGCAGCCAAAGAGCACCTGGTCCGGGTGGGTTACGATCCGGTCTACGGCGCCCGTCCTTTGAAACGGGCGATCCAAAAGGAACTGGAGACGCCTTTGGGCCGGTTGTTGCTGCAGGGAACCATCACCGACGGGCAACGGGTCCGGGTGGACTATGACACAGGGGCGAAAGAATTGAAGTTTGAAGGGAGGTAAAATACCTTCCTTTATATTTTTTGTCTCTTCAAATTTTGATCATTTCGCGATATCTTTCTATTACCAAAAAAAGGGGAAATAAGTAAAGAAGAGAATATGATTTCAATGGTTTTAAACTTTTAAAAGGAATAGCAGCGGTATGGAATTAAAGACGATACGGACGACTGAATTTATGAGGAAAAATTAGAATAATGTTGTATCGCTTCGTGGTTATGGACGTGGTGGTGGTATTAAATCAAAACCTTCAGTTTCATAAAACCTAGGAACAATTATGATCGAAGCATGTGGCAGGAAATTGTATTGCCGGGATGTTATGAACGGTTGTACTGTCTCATGCGTTTGGGGCAACTTTTGTTTCAGTGAAATTGAGAATGCGTGAACTTGTAACCTATTTTTCATCTAACGATTGAACTTAAGGGGGATCAATGGTATACTATAGTATGTGAAAAAAGTTACGAACTGGGGTTGAAAAAGCCCATTTTTTCAGGCTGAGATTGTAACGAAATTCACGAATTCAACCTGGTGGAGATTGTGTAAATTTTCACAAATACTCCCGTTACAAGGGGTGGGCCGGATGTTTGTTCTCGAAGTCTGCGTCGGAAGTTCATGCCATCTTAAGGGGGCTTACGATGTCATCAACGAGCTTCAACAACTCATCGCTACCCACGATCTTAAAGAGCAAATTGAGCTGAAAGCCTGTTTTTGCATGAACAATTGTATCGAGGGGGTCAATGTTCGGTGGGAAGACCGGATTTTTCCCTTGATGTCTAAAGAAAACATCATGGCGTTTTTTACGGATCATGTCTTACGTAAATTTCAATGATTATAACAAATGGATTCTTTTGATTGGGGTGAAACGATGAGCGTAATCTCCACCATTGAAGCGAGTTGCCGGGATTGTTACAAGTGTGTCCGGCATTGCCCGGTGAAAGCGATCCGGGTCATTCACAACCATGCGGAAGTTGTGGCCGAGCGGTGTATCGGCGACGGACGTTGCGTCATCGTTTGCCCGCAGCAAGCGAAGAAAGTCGAGAGCGGTATGGAACCCGTTCTTGGATTTTTAGAGTCCCAATCGAAGGTGGCAGTCAGCTTGGCACCTTCCTTTGTCTCGGCCTTCGAAGGGGTCCGGCCCGGGCAAGTGTTTGCCGCATTGAAGGCTATGGGTTTTGATTATGTGGAGGAGACAGCGGCAGGGGCTGAGCATGTTGCCAGAAAACATGCGGAGTTGGCCTCCAATTCCGGCCATCCGGTGATTGCCAGCTGTTGCCCGGCGATTGTGAAATTGATCGAACGCTATTATCCGGAAAAGCTTCCTTATCTGGCGCGGGTTGTTTCGCCGATGGTAGCGCATGCCCGGATGTTGAAATCGAAATACGGGGCTGATACCAAGGTGGTTTTTATCGGGCCCTGCATCGCTAAAAAAGAAGAAGGCCATCATTTTGAGGAAGTGGATGCAGTCCTGAGTTTTCAAGAGCTGGAAACTCTCTTTGAACAGTTCCGTCTTGATTTGAAACGGATGGAAGAGTTGCCGGTTACTGACCATGATATTCATTTGGCCCGCAATTTTCCGGCACCCGGCGGTCTGGCGAAAACAGCCAGCTTAAGCACTGACCTTTTGGCCAAAGCAGTGATTTCCATCGACGGGCTGGATGAAACCATCGAATTTTTAGAGCATTTTAATCCGGAAGAGAACAATCTGAAGCTTGTGGAGCTGCTGGCCTGCCGGGGCGGCTGTCTGTCAGGGCCGGGGATGCCCGGTCGCCTGGGGTTATATCAACGTCGCCAGCAATTGCTGAACTATGTGGAGGAGGCCAGTGTTTCGAAGACCGCGGAACCAACGGACAAACCGGAGTTGGGGCGGGAATTTTTCCCTTATTTCGAGGATGCCGAGCCGACCGAAGAAGAGATTCGGGAGATTTTGTCCCGTACCGGCAAATATACAGTCGAAGACGAGCTGAACTGCGGCGCCTGCGGCTATAATTCCTGCCGGGAGAAGGCGGTGGCCGTGGCCAAAGGCATGGCTGAGGTGGATATGTGTATCCCCTATATGCGGGAGAAGGCGGAGTCCAAAGCCAATGTGATCTGCCAAATGACGCCCAATGCCATTTTTGTGGTGGATAAAGAGCTGCGAATCCTGGAGGTCAATCCTGCAGCCGAACTCAAATTTAGCTGTAAGCAGGAGAAGGTGGTTGGGGCCCAACTTTCGACGATTTTTGATCCTTTTTATTTTAATGAAGCCTATGTCACCAAGGAGTTGATCACCGGGGAAGTCAGTTTCCCGGCGTACGGTCTGGTAGCCTGGCAAGCCATTTTTTATGTGGAAAAGGAAGATGTGATTATCGGAATCTTCGCCGATATTACCCGGGAGAAGCAGCAGCGGGAGCGGCTGGACCGGGTGACGGAGGAGACTTTGGCCAAAGCCCAGGAAGTCATCGACAAGCAGATGCGGGTGGCTCAGGAGATCGCCGGTCTGCTTGGCGAGACCACCGCTGAGACCAAGGTCCAGTTGACCAAGTTGATGAAGTTAATCCAAAACGAGGCAGGGAAAGGACGATGAAATGCATCATTGACACAGGATGGGCCAGCCTTTCCAAATACGGGGAAGAATTATGCGGCGACAATGTGGAAGTGTTGAAGACCCCCGATTATGTGGTGGCGGTATTGGCGGATGGCCTCGGCAGCGGAGTGAAAGCCAATATTTTATCGAAGATGACCGCGAAAATCATCGTTACCATGCTCGATAAAGGCACAACCCTTGAAGAAGTGGTCGAAACCATCACCAATACGTTGCCGGTCTGTCAAAAGCGCAATCTGGCGTATTCCACATTCACCATTGTTCAGGTGAAAACCGACGGTGAAGCATATATCGTACAATTTGACAATCCGTCTATCTTTTATTTACATCGGGGGAAAGTCCAACATCCCCGCTTTGATGAAGTGGAGATTTGCGGCAAGCGGATTAAAGAAAGCCGTTTCCGTCTGGATCCCGGTGATAGTTTGGTGGCCGTATCCGACGGCGTCATCCATGCAGGGATCGGCCAAATGTTAAATCTGGGATGGCAATGGGAAAATGTGGCCGAATATTTGGAACGGATCAGTTCGGCGGAAAGCAGTGCAGCGGAGATTTCCCAAGGGTTGCTGTCTGTCTGCGACCAGTTATATGCCAATCAGCCCGGCGATGATGTGACTGTGCTTTCGCTGCGGTACAGGCAGCCCAAAACCATGACATTATTGGTGGGGCCCCCCCGGAATGCCGCGGATGATCCCAAGATCGTCGAAGCGATTATGGCCGAACCGGGTCGGCGGGTCGTTTGCGGCGGAACCACCAGTATGATCGTTTCCCGGTATTTGGGGGAGAAAATCGAGGTGGATCTCAGCCGGCTCGACCCGGAACTGCCGCCAACCGGCAAGTTAAAAGGGATCGATCTGGTGACCGAAGGGATCATTACTCTCACCAAAGTCCTGGAGAAGCTGAAGAAAGAAGCGCCGTTGCCCCCCTTCGGGAAAACCAACGGAGCGGATGAGTTGGCCAAATTATTGATGGACAGTGACGAGATTCGTTTTATCGTCGGCCGGGCCATCAATCCCGCCCATCAAAATCCGGAACTTCCGTTAAATCTGAACTTAAAAATGCAAGTCGTCACCGAAATTACCGAAGTATTGCAACGCCGAGGGAAACAGGTGACGGTGGAATATTACTGATTCAATTCAATTGAAAGGAGAACAACAATGGCAGAAGCAAAAAAAGTTCGCGAAGATGCCCTGGCGGTACCGCGGCGGCGTTTTGAAAAAGTGAACGAAATTATCGCCCGTCACGGCAAGAATGCCTCCGCGTTGATCCCCATTCTTCAGGAAGTGCAGGAGGAGTACAGATATCTTCCGGAAGAGATTTTAACCTATGTGGCTATGGTCATGGATTTACCGCCGGCAACCGTTTACGGGGTGGCAACTTTCTATGCCCAGTTTTCCCTGGAACCTAAGGGCAAGTATGTGATTAAAATCTGTGACGGGACGGCCTGTCACGTTCGGGGCTCCGATCCGGTGAAGGAAGCCATCCGGAAACGGGTAGGGCTTAAAAATGAGAAACATACCACGGACGACCTCCGGTTTACGGTGGAAACGGTTTCCTGTCTGGGCGCCTGTGGTTTGGCGCCGGTGGTCATGATCAACGATCAGATCTACGGCCAGATGACGCCGGATGCCATCAATGTCATTCTCGATAAAATCCTGGAAGAGGAAGGTGAAGGCAAGTGAAGATCGATTCCAGAGAGACCTTAAACACCTTGGGAAAGACCTGGAAAGAGGGTTTTGCCAAGGAAACGGCCAGGATCTTGGTTTGCGCCGGAACCGGTTGCGTTGCCAATGGTTCATTGCAGGTTTATGAAGCGCTTAAAGAGGAAGTTCAGCGCCGAAATGCTTATGTTACGGTGGAGATGTTGCTTGAGGAAGAGCAATCCGGAACAACGGTCGTGAAAAGCGGATGTCACGGTTTTTGCGAAATGGGGCCGTTGGTTCGTTTGGAGCCCGGCGGCATTTTATATATTAAAGTGACCAAAGAAGATGCAGCGGAGATCGTCACCGCGTTACTGGAAGGTAAAGGCCCGGTTGAACGGTTGTTATACAAACATCCGATCACCGGTGAAATTTATGCCGAAGAATCCAATATCCCCTTTTATAAACATCAAACCCGGACTGTCCTGCAACATTGCGGCGTTATCGATCCGGAGGATATCCGGGAATATATCGCCGAAGGCGGTTATCAGGCTTTGGCGAAAGTCCTTCATGAGATGACTCCGGCCGAAGTCTGTCAGGAAGTGACGGACTCCGGGTTGCGTGGCCGGGGCGGCGGCGGATTCCCCACCGGCCGGAAATGGGAAGCCACCCGAATCAGTGAAGGTGAAAAGAAATATGTGGTTTGCAACGGCGACGAAGGGGACCCGGGAGCCTTTATGGACCGCAGCGTAATGGAGGGCGATCCCCACAAAGTCCTGGAGGGCATGGCCATCGCCGGATATGCAGTCGGTGCCGACGAAGGTTATATTTATGTCCGGGCTGAGTACCCTCTGGCCGTCCAACGGTTGAAGATCGCCATCAAGCAGGCTTTGGAAATGGGACTGCTGGGCGAGAATATTTTAGGGACCGGGTTTAACTTCCGAATTAAGATCAAAGAAGGGGCCGGAGCTTTCGTGTGTGGCGAAGAGACCGCCCTGTTGGCCTCTATTGAAGGAGAACGGGGGATGCCCCGTCCCAAACCGCCGTTTCCGGCTCAGTCCGGTTTATGGGGCAAACCTACGCTCATCAATAACGTGGAAACTTTTGCCAATGTACCGAAGGTCATCAACGACGGGGCCGAAGTTTTCCGGCAATCCGGAACGCCCAAGAGTCCGGGTACCAAGACGTTCGCGTTGACCGGACAAGTGGCGAACACCGGATTGATCGAGGTGCCCATGGGCATTACCCTCCGGGAAATTGTCTATGAGATCGGCGGCGGGTTGCGGAACGGCAAACGCTTCAAAGCGGTGCAAATCGGAGGCCCCTCCGGAGGATGTCTGACGGAACAGCATATGGATATGGAGCTTGACTTCGATTCGCTGTTGTCCGTCGGAGCGATGATCGGTTCCGGCGGCCTGGTGGTAACCAACGAAGATACCTGTATGGTGGAATTTGCCCGTTACTTTATGAACTTTACCCAAAACGAATCCTGTGGCAAATGCGTTCCCTGCCGGGAAGGCACCAAGCGGATGCTGGAGATGCTGCAGCGGGCCGTTGACGGTGAAGGCCGTCCCGAAGATGTGGAGATTTTGGAGGATTTGGCTGAAGCCGTGAAAGACGGATCCTTGTGCGGTTTGGGCAAGACTGCCCCGAACCCGGTATTATCCATGCTTAAATACTTTAAGGATGAATATATCGCCCATGTCGTCGACAAACGCTGCCCGGCCGGGGTCTGTAAAGCGTTGCTCGGCTATAGCATCGATGCGGAACTTTGCAAAGGATGCAGCAAGTGCAGCCGGGTATGTCCGGTGGGGGCAATTACCGGTGAGATTAAGAAACCGTATCGGATCGATTCTGAAAAATGCATTAAATGCGGCGCCTGTGTAAGCTCCTGCCCATTTAAAGCGATTAAGGAGGGATAATGATGACTGTCACTGCAAACAGTGTTTTCATAGATAATCAGCCGGTGGAACTGGACGGCGAAATCAATTTGCTGTCCTTGGTGCGTAAGGTCGGAGTGGAACTGCCGACGTTCTGTTATCATTCGGAATTGAGCATTTACGGAGCTTGCCGCATGTGCGTCGTTGAAATCGAAGGCCGGGGCATTGTTGCCGCCTGTTCTACGCCGCCTGCGCCGGGCATGCGGATCCTGACCAACAGTCCTCGGGTGCAGCGGGTACGTCGGACGGTTTTGGAATTGCTTTTAGCGAACCACGAACGGGAATGTACCACCTGTGAAAAGAACGGCAATTGTAAGTTGCAGGATCTGGCCAACCGGTTTGGCGTCCGCAAGATTCGCTTCGGTGAGCGGGATATGAAATTACCCATCGACGATTCCAGTGCTTCCATCGTCCGGGACCCGAATAAGTGCATTTTATGCGGTGACTGTGTCCGGATGTGCTCCGAGGTCCAGGGAATCGGCATTTTGAACTTTGCCAACCGGGGTTCCAAAGTTCAGGTGACACCGGCATTCAATAAGAAGATGGCCGAAGTCGAATGCGTCAACTGCGGTCAGTGCAGTGCTGTATGTCCTACCGGAGCTTTAGTGGTCAAGTCTCAGGTGGCTCAGGCATGGAAAGCACTGGCAGATCCCAATAAAATAGTGGTTGCCCAGGTGGCTCCGGCAGTCCGGGTTGCCTTAGGCGAAGAATTCGGAATGGAAGCCGGGCAGATCGTCACCGGGAAGGTGGTCGGCGCTTTGAAACGCCTTGGTTTTAATAAAGTCTTCGATACCTGTATCGCAGCGGATTTGACCATTATGGAAGAGACCACCGAATTGATTGAGCGGCTTGAAAAGGGCGAGGAGGGGCCGTTGTTTACCTCCTGTTGTCCGGCTTGGGTCAAATATGCGGAACACAACGGTTCCAATCTTTTGAAAAATCTTTCTACCTGCCGTTCGCCGCAACAGATGTTCGGCTCCCTGGTTAAACGGTATTGGGCAAAAGAACTGGGTAAAGAACCCAAAGATATTTATGTGGTTTCGATTATGCCTTGTACAGCGAAGAAATTTGAGGCGACACGGCCGGAGTTTAGCGTTGACGGCGTGCCGGATGTGGATTTGGTGTTGACCACCCAAGAGTTGTCCCAGATGATTCGGGAATCGGGCTTGGATTTTGCGGCCATTGATCCGGATTCCTTTGACATGCCCTTTGGCTTTACCACCGGTGCCGGTGTTATCTTCGGGGCTTCGGGCGGGGTGGCTGAAGCAGCCTTGCGGGCGGCGTATGAAATTGTCACCGGCGAGGTATTGGAGCAGGTGAATTTCGAATCCATCCGCGGTTTTGACGGTTTAAAAGAAGCGACGGTCAATTTGAAAGGGAAAGAAGTGAAAGTCGCCGTTGTCCATGGTTTGGGCAATGCCAAAGAACTTTTGAAGAAGCTCAATTCCGGCGAAGCTCAATATGATTTTGTGGAAGTGATGGCCTGCCCCGGCGGGTGCATCAGTGGCGCGGGCCAACCGCAGGCGGTGGATATGGCGACCAAAAAGGCCCGGGCCCGGGGAATTTACCATGCGGATAAACTGTCCCAGTTGCGGAAGTCGCAGGATAATCCGGTGGTGGCCAAGTTCTATGAGAAATGGCTGCAACGCCCCAACAGTCATGAGGCCCATGAGACGTTGCACACCTCATATAGTACGCGCGCCCGGATTACCGGGGAGGATATCGAGCTGTTGAACAGCGACCGCGAACACAAGGTGGATTTGGCGGTTTGTTTAGGGACCTGTTGCTATATGAAAGGCTCTTACGATACGTTGCAGGAGTTCATTCGTCAGGCCGAGCGGAACGGGATAAAAGAACAGGTCAACCTCCATGCCACGTTCTGCTTGGAAGGCTGTGAAGACAGTCCATCAGTCCGGGTGAATGATCAGATTTACGGAGGAATCACCGCAGAACGGGTGGAAACTTTCATCCGAGAGAAAGTCCTGCCGGAACTGGAAAGAAATAAGGAGTAGGTAGCAATGCATTCGGACGCGATCAAAGTGCCGAAATACACCTTAAAGCGGCTGCCCCTGTACTACCGCTGTCTGCGGGCCTGTCTGGACCGGCAACAGGAATATGTGTCTTCGGAGCAGATCGGCAAGGCGGCTCAGGTTAATGCGGTTCAAGTCCGTAAAGATCTGGCATTATTCGGAGCCATGGGAACGCCGGGGGTCGGGTACTGTGTGGCGGACTTAAAAGCCAAATTGGAAGAGGTATTGGGCTTAAATAATGTGAATGAAGCCGTTTTAATCGGGGTGGGCCGTCTGGGACGAGCAATCATCGATTATCCGGGGTTTGAACGGTATGGCCTTCATATCGTGGCCCTCTTCGACTCCAATCCGGATTTAATCGGCACTCAGGTCAGCGGCAGGCCGGTCTTTTCAGTTCAGGAATTGCTGCATATTATCCGGCGTCTCCAGATTAAAGTAGCCATTATTACCGTTCCGGCCGAATATGCCCAGTCCATTGCCAATGTACTGGTTGAAGCCGGAATTAAAGCCATTTGGAACTTCGCACCGGCGGTGATCGAGGTCCCTCCCCATGTGGTGCTGCGCAATGAAGATCTAGCCGCCGGTCTGGCGACGCTCTTCCATTATTTGGCGGAGCGGAACGAATGATAAAATAGCCCTGATCTTCAGGGCGATTGAAAACGGGATTGACATTTAACCATCGTAAAAGCCACCCTGATTCGGGTGGCTTTGTTTGTTATCACGGATTAACCGTCAAATCCCCAATTTCCCGATACGGATACGGGGGTGGTCAATTCTTTGTAAGCAACGGCCATGCCGACGCAGGTGATGGGAACCGTTACGAGGCCGCCGATAATAAAGACGATGAATCCGACGCAACCGATAATCGACATCACCAAGGAGTACAGCCAAACGGGGAAAAGATAATCTTTGACCATTTCGACGGCTTCTTTAAGCGCTTCCGCCGGCGCCAGGTTTTTTTCAATGATTTTAATGACGGCCATGGCCCATATGAAAGCGATGACCGGATTGACGAGATAACCAAGGATGGGGTTGAGGAACGGAATGATTCCGATGATCATCATGAGAACAAAGCAGATCAAAGTCGTTACAAATAATGGCACGAATTTGTCGAAATAATTGTAGATTTCGTTAAATTCCCCCTTTTCGTTGCGCATGACTTTGAGCACGAGCATCAAAAAACCACCCATGAGGGGCCCGGCAAGGATGCCTAGCGTGAGACAGAATAACACGGTAGCGATCAATCCTGCCACAAACAGGGTTTGAAAGTTTTTGGAATAAACGTCGATCGCTTCTTTAATGGCCTTTCCCAAATCCATCGTTTAAAACCTCCCAACGCTTCATTTTTTATGCTATTTAATGAATCGTAAGGTATTTATAAAAGATATACGATGGGATATGAAAATATTCCTCTTTAACGAAACATAAAAAGAAACAAAAATTTAACATAGAAAAAATTGACATAACCCGGGGCCTCTGTTAACATACACGCAAAGCATTTTGTATACACGATAGTGAGAGTGCATCTAGGGTTCCACCGGTTTCCGGGATCGGTCCAAGCGATGCAAGCGGCAACGTACACCTTTGGGGAAAAAGCCCGAGGAAGGAGTCTCACTGCTCCTTCTTCGGGCTTTTATATTTATATTTCGATATTTGTATATTTGGATGATGAGTTTCACGCTAAGAAGCACAAAAGGGAGGGGTTAAAATGTCTGGAGAGCGGATCGTTTTACGGGAGTGCGCTATCGACAATCGGCACACGGAATTGATCGCCATAGGGGTCTTGAAAAGAGAATATGAACACGAACAAAAGGGGTGTTGTTATGCGTAAATTATTCGCGTGCAGGATGGACCATGTCCACCGCTCATTCATCCGGGAGATTTTGAAGGTTACCGAAGACCCGAAGATCATCTCATTTGCCGGAGGCCTGCCCAATCCCCGTTATTTTCCGGTGGAGCAGGTGGCGGATGCGACAGCTAAGGTATTGGCGGAGAATGGGGCCGGTGCCCTCCAATACAGCACCACGGAAGGCTTTTTACCGTTACGTCAATATATCGCCGAACGTTACCGAAAGCGTTTCGGAATGCAAGTGGATCCGGCGGAGATTTTGATAACCAATGGTTCTCAGCAGGCTTTGGATTTATTGGGGAAGACATTTATCGATGAGGGCGATCCGGTATTACTGGAACGCCCCGCCTATCTGGGGGCGATCCAAGCCTTCGGCATTTTCCGGCCGGAGTACCGGACGGTCCTTTTGGAGGAGGATGGCGTGAATATAGCCCAATTGGAGAACGAATTGTCCCGGGGCGATGTCAAACTCTTCTACACGGTGTCCACCTTTCAAAATCCTTCCGGGATATCGTATTCGTCTAAAAAACGCCAAGAGGCGGCTGCGGTTTTGGAACGCCATGATACGGTTTTGGTGGAAGACGACCCTTACGGTGAACTGCGGTTTATAGGGGAGGAGGCCCGGCCAATATGCGGTTATTACCGGAAAAATGCTATTTTGCTCGGCACTTTTTCCAAGATTGTGGCACCGGGCCTCCGCTTGGGCTGGATTGTTGCGCCGCCGGAAATTATGGAAAAACTGATCATTGTCAAACAAGGAGCGGACCTGCATTCCAATATTTTGGCGCAGCGTATCGTCTGGCAGCTCCTTCAGGACCACGAACTGGATAAGCATATCCGGACGGTAAGGGCAGTTTATAAACGCCAACGGGATTTGATGGTGGAGATGCTGAAAAGGTATTGTCCGACCGAAGTCCGCTTTACCCGACCGGAAGGCGGGATGTTTCTGTGGCTGACGCTTCCGGAAGGAATGTCGGCTTTAGATGTATTTCATGAGGCCATTAAGGAAAATGTGGCTTTTGTGCCGGGGAATGCATTTTACGTTGACGGCGGCGGAGAAAACACCCTGCGGTTGAATTTTTCCAACGCAGACGAGGCGATGATTGAGGAAGGCATCAAACGTTTGGGAAAAGTGTTGGCGAAGATGATGGAAGTCTATAAATTATAAATTGTCAATGCGTCGAAAAATCATGATATAGTGGAAACCCGTGCCTGGTAGGCTCGGGTGTTTATTTGCCGTGAATCTTTATGGTCCCAAAAAGTGCCAAGTTAATGAAATAATTAGCAGGAAATTTGCGGAATTTGGCGAAAATTTCTCCAAGAAGCCTTTGATTTGCAATGTTGATGGGGGAGATCGCATGGTTAAGAAACTGTTGCTGGGTTTGGCGATTATCGCTTGTTTAGCCGGTTCGGCAGTTGCCAAGGGAGAGTTTCAGGGACGGGTATTTACGGAAACGCCCATCATGACGATTAATGAAGCGTGGATGCCGGAATCGCTGAAAATCAGTCCGAACGGGATCAATATCGGGATGATCGTAAAGGATGCGTCGGGAAAAACCGTCGTGGTGAACGGGGTTCGCCAGAAGAAGTATGACGATATTTTGGATGATGCGCTTTATTTTACCCCCGACAGCCAACACATCCTGTATATCGCCAAGAAGAATAATAATTTCGTTTTGGTATATGACGGAGTTGAACATGCTCCTTACGCGGAGATTAAGAAGAAGTCGTTGGTCTTGAGCCCAGACGGTTCCGGTTTTGCTTATGTCGCCAAAGCCGGGAAGCAGTGGCGCGTGGTCCAGGACAAAACGGAACATCCGGTTTTTGACGATATCAATGTGATGACGTTAAAATTTAGTCCGGATGGAAAACGGTTGGTGTATGCGGCCCAACAAAACGGGGCTTGGCTGATGGTGGATAACGGACAAGCCGGGGAAGCGTATGACGGTATCCGGAACCTGGTGTTTAGTCCGGACGGCAAACGTCTGGCCGCGTTGGTCCGGGACGGCAGCGAGTTCCGGGTTGTGGTGAACGGGGAGCAAACAACGGGGTATGAATTTATCCGCTCCAACAGTTTATGTTTCAGCCCGGATGGGCAACGGTTGGGATTTGTGGCTCAGGCCGGGGATGAGGAATATGCGGTCGTCAATGGGAAGGCAGCCAAAAGGTATCGTAAAATCGGCAATCAAGGCATTGTGTTCAGCCAAACCGGACATCATTACGGATATACGGCTTTAACCGAAAAGGGTTGGGTGGTGGTTGTCGACGGTCTGGAAAACGGGCCTTATGATGCGGTGTTGGAGCATTCTCCGGTATTCAGCCCCAACGGGGAAAGGGTTGCTTATGCCGCAAAGGTCGGCGCTCATTGGACAGTGTCCGTTGACGGAAAACAGGCCGGAGTCTATGACGCCATTGGCGAGGGGACCCTTGTCTTCAGCCCCGACAGCCGGAACTTTGCCTATGCGGCCCAGAAAAACGGCAAGTGGACGGTTTCGGTGAATCATCGGACTGGACGGTTTTATGATGGTATTGGCCGGGAAAGCTTAGGGTTTAACAAACGGGGAGACTTGGCTTACAGTGCCTGCCGTGCCAACCATTGGTATGTGGTTTTTAACGGTTCGGAAGGACGGGCCTATGATCAGATCATCACCGGATACGGCGGACGGATCCTCGGGGAATCGGGCTTCGGTTACCAAGCCATCGATGGATCGACCATTTATTATATTGCCGAAAAGATATGGGATCGGATGGAAAGTCCCCGGGATATGGTCCGGAGCCGGATAAACCCAATCGCTTTGCAGAAAGGGCAGGTCTATCGTTTCAAGTTCAATCCTCCGGTGGGAAAACGGCTTAGAGAAGTAACCCGGCAGACGTTGACGTTCAAAGTAGGAAATCAGACCAGGCGTACGCTGGAACGGGAAGTGTTTTGGGAAAGCTTGATCACCAAAAGTTCAAATGAGTATCTGATTACCCAAAAGTTCGTTTCGGTCCGGCTAAATGCGGTGGGACGGCAGATCGACCAAAAACAGCTTAATAATGAACTGAAAAATGCGGAGATTCGGTATTACGTTGATCCGGCCGGACGCCTCCGCGATGTACAGGTTCAAGGGAATGTGGGAGCATTGCTGGCCGACGAGAATCAAGGCGTCCAACCCACAGCGGCCCAGGTGGAATCCATGTTGCGGAAAACATGGGACGGTTCGCTGACTCCGTTGGTGGGAAAAGCCTTCAAGATCGGGGATTCCTGGGATTATCTGCGGGAATCATTCCCGCTTCCCAATGGGAAGGTCGTGACACTTCAGATCAGGGTTACGGCAACGGATGAAGTGAAGGTAGGCAATGTACGGTGCATACGATTGGATTATGATTTTGATTTCGACAATGATGAGCTTCAGCGCTATCTCAATGAAGAACTCTTCAAGGGTGAAGAATTGGGGGCTCGTTCCAAAGTGAAATCCATCCGGATTTCCGGATATGATTTGGTGGATCCCGATACCTTGATAAACCATGGGATGAAGGTAGAATATACGATGAGGCTTACGCTCGACCTGCCCGGTGCCGGAGTACAGGAGGCCGTTGGCATTATAGAAATTGAACAGCAGGTCGACGTTTTGGATTGAGCGCATTACGATGCTTTGCTGATTTGGGGAAGGCTTTTCACAAAAGTGTGAAAAGCCTCATAATTTCCTTGATAGTCGCTTCGGATGGCACTGACGTTCCGGTGGATGAGATGATTGGTAATTAAAAACGTTTTAATGCCGAGTTCTCCGGCAATAAGATCTTCCTGGACATCGTTTCCCACCATCAGGCATTGGCCGGGCTGTTTGTTGAGGTCTGCCAGCAATTCCTGATAAAACAGGAGCTGGGGTTTGCAATAATGGTTCTGTTCATACGAAGTAATATAGGAGAAATCGTCGGGGGTCAGCCCGGCCCAACGGATACGATGGTCGATGGCTTTTTTGGGAAATAACGGATTGGTTGCGATGACCAGGTTGTAACCTTTTGTTTTCAAAATGTGAATACTGTCGATCATTTGCGGAGATTGGCTGACGGTTTTTTTGGCGTTGATAAATCCTTCGTCATAGAACCGGTCAAAGCGTTCCTGATAAACGGGGAGAAGGTCTTCTCCTACCAAATGGCCGAAATGTTCCATAAAAACCTCTTCATTGGTTTTCGGATCCGTGTTTTGAATCATGCAACGGGTGGCTGACCAAATATTTTTGACCAAGGTTTCGGGATCAATCAAATCTTGAAAAGCCAATCCCATTTCTTTAAAATAAATATTGGTGAATTTATCCAAATCCAGCGGAAGCAAGGTTCCATCCAAATCGAACAAGACAGTATCGATCATTTTTTGACTCCGTTATTTCATAAATTATTTTACAAACCTTAATATCTGATATTATAGCCTTTATGATGCGGGAAGTAAAGTTTGGAAATTCGGAGATAATAATGGCGGAGGTTTCATTTTGCATTTGGAGGTGAACCATGAAAGAGTTCCATATTGGCCGACGGGTCATCAGTCAGCGCCAACCCTGTTATATCATTGCGGAACTCGGGTTGAACCATAACGGGAAAGAGGGTCTGGCTATAAAACTGGTGGAAGAGGCTTGTAAAGCCGGTGTTGATGCGATTAAAGTCTCCCGTTTTGACACCCACAAGTTGCTTTCGATGGAGGATACACTCGTTTGTGACGATGATACCTGCCATAAAGAGCGAAGCGACGACCGGCTTCATCAGGAATACGAGTTGAGTTACGAGACGCTGACGAAGATAGCCAATCTCTGCCGGAAACTGGGGATCGACTTTTTGTCCACGCCCTTTGACGAGGAAAATGTGGACTTCTTGGTTCAAAGCGGACTGCCGGCCATTAAGATCGCTTCCGGTGACCTGACCAATGATCCCTTTTTAAAATACATCGCCAAGCAAGAGAAGTCGGTGATCCTGTCCACCGGCATGTCCACTCTGGATGAGATTAAACATGCCGTAACGGTTCTCCGGGAAAACGGTTGTGAGGAGCTGGCACTGCTTCATTGCGTCACCAATTATCCGGCCAAGCCGGAAGAACTCAATTTGCGGGTTATTCCCGCTTTGGCCAGGGAATTTCAAATCCCCATCGGTTTTTCCGATCATACCATCGGGGGAGCGGTTGCGCCGCTGGCTGTGGCGGCCGGAGCTTGTATCATTGAAAAACATTTTACCTTAAATAAAGAGCTTCCGGGTCCGGATCATCGTTTTTCGTTGGATCCTTATGAGATGGGCCAGATGGTGCGGGATATCCGCAGGGTTGAGATGATACTGGGCGTTGAACGGAAAGACCCGACACCGGCCGAACTGGCTTACCGTAAATTCGGCCGCCGCAGTATTGTCGCTCGGGTTCCCATCGAGGCCAATACGGTGATTACGGAAGACATGTTGATGATGAAACGGCCGGGGACCGGCATCTCGCCGCGGGATCTGTATAAAGTCCTTGGGAGAAAGGCAAAACAGAATATTGCCGCCGATGAAATCCTTACCTGGGAAAAGTTGGAGTAGCGGGATTCGGCAACAAGCTTGGATCTCCATCATTCGTCGGATGGAGTTTTTTCTTTTGTTTGACTTTAGATCGACCCTATGCTATAGTGTTCTTGTGGTTTGCCTTGGGAATACAATGTCAGTTCGGATGTTGTATGCTGAAGAAGATCCACGAGATTTTTTTAGGAGGAATGTCTTAATGCAAGGTAAGGTAAAATGGTTTAATGCGGAAAAGGGTTATGGGTTTATCGAAAGAGAAGGCGGTAAGGATGTATTTGTCCACTTTTCCGCGATTGAAATGGATGGCTTCAAGACTTTAGAAGAAGGCCAACTGGTTGAGTTCGACATCGTAGAAGGCGACCGCGGTCCTCAAGCTGCTAAAGTTACGTTAGTTTAATTTCACGTTCATTCATATAAACCGATAACTATCCCCGGTCAGTTGGCCGGGGTTTTCTGATCTGTGTAAAACGAACATCTCGGCGGATCTTTTGGGCAAAATCGGAGATACTGAAATTAACGGAGAATTTTACAAGAGGATGATGTGATGGCGGATATCGATATTATAGCAACGGCAACGTTTGGGCTGGAAAAAGTGGTTGCCAGGGAAGTGGAAGCTTTGGGATACGGACCGGTGCGCGTGGAAAATTCCCGGGTGTCTTTTCGGGCTGACGCGTCGGCCGTTGCCCGGTGCAATATATGGCTACGCAGTGCGGATCGGGTCTTGATCCGGATGGGCGAGTTTAAGACCTTGTCATTTGAGGAATTGTTTGAGCAGACCAAAGCTTTGCCTTGGGAAGAGTGGTTGGAAGCTGATGCCTGTTTTCCGGTGGAAGGCAAATCGGTCAAGTCCAAACTTTTTAGCGTTTCGGACTGTCAGGCCATCGTTAAAAAGGCCATTGTGGAACGGTTGAAGCAATTTTACAAGAAACAATGGTTTGAAGAAACCGGCCCCAAATATACAATTGAAGTGGCTTTGTTGAAAGACGTGGCCACGTTGACCTTGGATACCAGCGGAGCCGGGCTTCATAAGCGCGGTTATCGGAAACTGTCGAGCCAGGCACCGTTGAAAGAGACATTGGCTGCGGCAATGGTCCAATTGAGTTATTGGAATCCGGACCGGGTCCTGATCGATCCTTTCTGTGGCTCCGGAACCATTCCGATTGAGGCGGCCATGATCGGCCTGAATATGGCTCCGGGCATGAACCGCGGGTTCGCCGCTGAGTCCTGGCCGCAAATACCCCTGTCGGTTTGGGAACAAGCCCGGGAAGAAGCCCGGGACAGCGTCGTCAAGGATCGCAAATTAAAAATTATCGGGACGGATATCGATGAAAAGGTGTTAAGCATGGCCCGGTACCATCGTAAACTGGCAGGACTGGAAGAGCAAATCCATCTGCAAAGGCTGCCTTTGGCCAATGTACGCAGCGGTTATAAATACGGCTGCGTCATCTGCAACCCGCCATACGGCGAACGGCTCGGGGAGAGGGCGGAGGTGGAGGCTCTGTACCGGCAAATGCGTAAAGTTTTTGACGCTTTGGAAACATGGTCTTTTTATATCTTAACGTCCCATCCCCGGTTTGAACAGATTTACGGAAAGGTGGCGGACCGCCGCCGCAAACTGTATAATGGCCGAATCGAATGCCAGTTGTATCAGTACTTTGGGCCACCGCCACCCAAAAGGCGGGAAGAACCTGCGGTTCTTAGCTAACCGGTATTCGGTTCAGGCCCTAGGTTCCAGGTCCTGGGTTTTGGGTGATGGTGGGAACGCGCAGCGTTCCTTTCTAAACCTAGTACCCGGCACCGAGTACCCGTATCCAGTACCTTCATTGAACTTCTCTCGCTTCACGCCTCATTCCTTATATTTAGCCGACTACTTTTCGATAAACCTCCAGCATTTGAAGGGCGTTTCTTTGCCATGTATACCGTTGGCAATGGAGATGCCCTTTTTTGCGTAAGTCTTCCGCCAATTCGGGCCGGGTCAGGACGCTGAACATTGCCTCGGCCAAGGCTAAAGTGTCGTATGGGTTGACGGTCAAGGCGGCTTCGCCCACGATTTCCGGTAAAGAAGAGACGTTGGAAACGATGACCGGTACGCCGCAGGCCATGGCTTCAATGGGCGGTAAACCGAAACCCTCGTATAACGACGGATAGACGAATAATGCCGCGCCGTTATAAAGCCAGGGTAAATCGTCCGCGGAGATAAAACCGGGGAATACCACGTCTTCCTCGATGTTTAACGCCTCGGCCAGCAGTTGTAATCGGGTTAAGTGTTTTCCCGGTGCTCCCGGAATCACCAGTTTACGCTCTTCCGGAAGCTCCCGGCGGATTTTGGAATAGGCATAGATGAGTTCGGCCACATTTTTACGGGGATTGAGGCCTCCCACATAGAGGATGTATGGCTTGCTTAAGTTGAATTTTTCGAGAACCTGTTCGTGAACTAAGGTTTTGGGGTATTCCCGCATGGATGGGCCGGGAGCCGAAGGGATGACGGTAATCTTCTCGGGGCGGACGCCGAAAACCCGGATAATGTCCTGTTTGGAGGTTTCGGAAACGGTCGTAATATGGTCGGCCCGCTCTACAATAAACGGCATTTCATCGGTGAACCGTTTTAAGAAACTGGTCCGGACCATTTCAGGAACAAAATAGGGAATCAGATCATGGATGGTCACGATGATTTTGGTTTTTCCCGCCAGTTTTGGCGTACGGAATCCGTTTTGAGGTAAATGAAATAGGTCCGCTTTTTCAGCTTCCAGCCATAAAGGAATTTCCGTTTCTTCCCGGACATCATCTTTGGGAAGGGTGTAATAGGTAAACTCCCGATGGAACGGCAGGGCGGAGATGGGCTGATCATCCGGCCATAAAAAGGTGTAAGTGTTCTCCCGGTCGAGCTCGGACAATTTTTGAATTAAATAATAGGTATAATTTCCGATTCCGGTACCGTGGGACCATTGAATCGGGCGGGCTTCAACGGCAATCTTCACATTGTTCCGCTCCTTTTATACGTAAAATGGGTTTCTTCCACGGATATTCGGTGGCGGCTTTGGTTCCAATCTTTTAAAATCCAGTTCACTGCCTGAATGAAATCGCCGGCAATGAAATCCGGACGGTTAGGTTCGGTGATTTGCACCCGTTCGCTTCGGCCGTATCCGGTAAGAATCAGGATATTTTTCGTGCCGCCTGCCTTTCCGGCTTGGATGTCGATGAGCTTATCGCCGATGACATAGCTGTTGGCCAAATCCAGGTTGTCAATTTCGGCCGCTTTCAAAATCAATCCCGGATTAGGCTTTCTACCGAAACAGTCCCGCTGGTAAACGGGGTTTTCGGACCGGGGATGATGGGGACAATAGAGTAATCCTTGAAAATGAATATGATGACGTTCAAACAGCTCAAGCAAGTAATGATGAATCTCGGCCAATTGTTTTTCGCTAAAAATACCGTGGGCGACACCGGCCTGGTTAGTGATAATGTATAACGGCCAACCGGTGAATTTAAGTTTTTGCAGTCCCTGAAGCACACCGGGTAAAATGCGGATGTCGGCAACAGAGTGTAAATAATGATGTTCTTCGATAAGGGTCCCGTCCCGGTCAAAAAAAACGGCTGGCCGTTTCCACGGACTCGGCCTATGGTTGGAAACCGGGTCATCACAACGATACGTGAAGGTGTTCATTGAATTCCGCCTCATTCTGTCCTTAAAGTCTAATGGACTCTCCATGTGACGAGCCCCTGGGTGTCGAAACTGAAACGTGTAATCTGGGCGCCGACCCGTTCCAGTTCCGATGCGATGATATGTTTCTTGTTATAAGGGCAGTAAAGAAGCAGGTAACCGCCGCCTCCGGCACCGAGGATTTTCCCGCCCAATGCTCCTTTGCTTAACGCCAGATGGTAAAGGGTGTCGATTTTTTCGGTGGTGATGGCGCCGGCCAATTGTTTTTTCTGCATCCAGGCTTCATGGAGCAGATCGCCGAATTGATTGAGTCTCCCCGTTAACAGGGCGTTTTTCATGGCAATCGTTATTTCTTTCAGTTGATCCAGGGCGTGCAAAGAGCTCTTTTCTTTTTTGAGATAGCTTTCCACTTGGCTGGCGATGATGTTGGCGGAGAGCCTGGTTTTTCCGGTGTAGCACAACAGAAGATGGTATTCCAGTTCATTGAGGATGGACGGGTTGATCTTCAAAGGGTTCACGATGGTCTGGTCATGGTAAAACTCAATAAAGTTAAAACCTCCGAAAACCGCGGCATATTGATCTTGTTTTCCGCCCCGAATTCCCAAATCGACCCGTTCAATCTCATAAGCCAGATTCGCCAGATCATAATTGGACCAGGGCAAATTAAGCCATTGGCGGAATAATCCCAGCAGTGTGACAACCATGGTTGAGGACGAACCCAAACCGCTGCCCGGCGGGGCGTCGCTGTGTAAGAACAACGAAAATCCCTGCTTCCAGCCTTCGAACTTGCGAAGCACCGCTTTGACCAGATCGAGCTGCCCGTTGAAATCCAGTTTTTGAGAAGCCAGGAATTTTGCGAACATTTCCACGTCCAGTGACTCGATCTGAATCTCCTGGTCGGTTCGGGGCAACAATGTCCCATAACTGTACCGGTTGATGGTTGTGCTGAGAACCACGCCTCCTTTCTCTGAAAGATAGGGTTCAATATCGGTTCCGCCCCCTGCAAAACTGATACGCAAAGGGGCTCTGCTGCGGATTTCCAATGACTGCTTCCTCCTTGGCAGTTGGCGTTCATAGAACTGAGGCGATCATTGAAGGGCGTCTGAAGGCCTCTTCTTCTAGAAAAGAGGACTTTAGCATAGGATATTTTATGAATACCCTTGGCAGAAGGTTACGGTTGGATGGTCTCAATGGACGGCTCCGGAATATACTATTATGCGAAAGTCCCAGGAGGTGTCGGTGTGATGGCAAAAAAATCCGTGGATGATAGACCTCTCCGGATGTTTGATGCGATTTGCGCAGAATATCAAAACTGGTTTCCGATATTTAACCGGTTAGGGTTGAAACCGAGGCGTTATTTTAAAGATGACCAAGCGGTTTATGTGGCAACGGCTGAAGGCTGGTTCCGATTGAGCCTGGCGACTTATAAAAAGGCGGAGCTGCAATGGATCCGAAGCATCCTGCTGTATCTTGAGGAGCGTTCCTTTTCCAATTGGGCGGTTTCCTGGCAAAAGACCATCATTTGGGAGGAGAATGAATCGTGTTATCTGATCCAGCCTTGGGAATTTGCCGGGGAATACTTTTCACCGACCGATCCGGCGGCCATCGGGCGGGTTGCTGAAATTTTGGCTGAATTGTACCGTTGTGGGAAGGATTATCGGGAAAATAAAGGGATTGAGATTTACCGGGACCGATGGAGTACCGTCGAACGGGAATGGGAAGCGGAATTAAAGCGGATTCAGGACTTGCCGGAAGATGTGTTCCACGAAAAAGTCCGAAAAGAGATTCATGGCTGCAAGAAAGAGATCAGCGGGATTTTAACGGAGTGCCTGGGGATTTGGAAATCGGGGATTAACAGCTTGTTTGAACATCATCTGCGTTCGGGCGTGATTGGGCACGGCAATTTAACCGCAAAGAAAATTATTTGGCTGGGCTATGATTTTTACCTGTTGGATTGGGAGCATCTGTCGTTCCAACCCAAAATTGCTGATTTGGCCGAATTAATCGATGATATCGGGATCTGGGAACCGGAATGGATTATTTATCTCATCAATGAGTATTCGCGGATTCAACCTTTTTGGCCCGAAGAGTACGAAGGGCTCAAGGCTATGCTGCAGTATCCGAAACGCATCATCCGGCTGCTTCGTGAAGAAAATGCTGACACATTGGAATATAAAGAATTAAAGGAGGTGAGAAAAGAGTTGAAACGAAAGGAACGTTGCCTGGCCAAAGTATGGCGGGATTTGGGCACCGAGAAGCGTTGGGCAAAGTCCCGGACCGGTTTTGATAAGATTCCGGATGAGCGCGGGAAAATTTCGATGGTGCTGTCGCCGATGGAAACCTGGGGCGGCTTTGCATCCCGGCAGTTTGATTCGTTGATTCACGTAAAGAGCGAACAACGCCTTCCCAAAGATGTGTTGGAACGCTTATCCAGTATCACCGAGGATCGGGTGTTCGGCGGCAGGGACGGTAACATCATGGAAGGCGCTTCCGGCGTTGATCAATTGGGACTCAGTGCGGAACTTGGCGGTTTTGAAATTATTGAACAGGTTCAGCCGCCAACCGAAGAAAAGATGGAGCTGGATGAAACGCCGACGGAAGAATTGTCGGAAGCCAAGGATAAGGAGGGTGCGGAAAAAGAGCATGGCGACCCGGCGGAGGAGGCGGAAAAAAACGAGCCGGTTCCAGCTCCGAAACCCCAAAATCAGCTGCTGAGCTGGTCCAAATTTCCGACACCAATCAAAAAGTGAGGATATGCAGTGAACCAAAACGAATTTCGCTTGTATCAGACATTGGATTCCTACGGCATTTCTTTTGAAATTCTTCAGGCGGTTCCCTTTGAAATCATAGATCTGGTTCGTTATAACCGCCATGGTTATTTGCTTCATACCGCAAAGGGCCCAATGGCTTTATGGCTTTTTCGCGGGACGGAGAGCGCCTTAATCCATCAATGCCGGTTGTATTCTGTCTGCAGAGAACGGCGGATGGAAGGCTTTTTATATCCGTTGCCCCTTCATGATAATCGGGTATATGGAAAACTGGATGAACGAACCTGGTTTTATGTGACCCATTGGCCTGAGCTTCTGCCCGTTTCCTATCGCAAAGATACCGATCTGCAAGGGATGGTCCGTCGGATCGCTGAGTTCCGCCGAATGACCATGGAACAACGGGATGTTCTTCTGGCGCTCGATGGATGCGGCAGCGAACATGGCAATCTTCTGGACGTGATGAAGAATGCCGTCGGAAATTTGCAAACGTTCGCGATGTTGGCCGGTCACCGCTTGCGTCCGACGCGATTTGACGCGATATTTTTGAAAGAATACCCTTTAATTCTTGAAAAAGCCCGACAGGGATATGAGTTGCTGGGAAGGTCGGGATATTCGAAAGCTTTGGCTGAGTCGGGCGGCAGTTTGATAATTAATGATCTGTCCAGAGGTAATGTCCGCGTTAATTCGGAAGGAGTCGTTTATATTTTGCATTTTAAAAATTGCCGGTATGATATGGGTATCATTGATTTGGCCATATTGCTCATTAAAAGCGGACGTTCCAATCAGTGGTCAAAACAGTGGTTTCATCAAATGCTTGAATGGTATCAAGCTTACTTTAGCATATCGCCTGAAGAGTATGAGATCATCAAAGCATTGCTTCATTTTCCCTGGAACATTTACCGGCTAGCGAAACGCTATTATTTTAACCGGACGGAGTGGTCCGTCTTTCGTTATTTAGACAAACTCGAACGGCAGTTGGCCGATGCAAAATGTTGGTTGGCGTTTGTCAACGAATTATAAATTGAAGTGTAATCTTAATCTTTATCATTTCGTGTGCATATTTATCGGGAAAATATATGATGATATAATTGAAAAAGTTTAAAAATGGCCTTGACTGAATTTTAGAGCCGTGCTAATATATAAAAGCTGTCACGGACCGGCGTAAAACATGGAAAGCTTGGCGGAAGAAGAAAAAAATACCAGCTTGACATAGAGAACGGTTTGTGATAGGATATAAAAGTCGCCTCTGAACGGGGCGCACGGCATGAACCTTGAAAACTGAACAGTAATGAAGACTGGTAAGTCTTTAGAAGGTTTTGTAAGGGACAGATACGTCTGTTTCGAGCGGAGCCAAACAACACGAAACCTGTCAATGGCACTTAGCAGAGAAGTTGAGTGCGGTTGAAGAAGAGAAGAGCTAAATCAAAAGCTCTGTAAAATGGGATGAATCATCGTCGTAAGGCGATGAGGAATAAAAGATTTTATGGAGAGTTTGATCCTGGCTCAGGACGAACGCTGGCGGCGTGCTTAATACATGCAAGTTGAGCGGAGCCATTGATGAAGCTTGCGATTCAATGGTCGAGCGGCGGACGGGTGAGTAACGCGTGGGCAACCTGCCCTCTAGTCTGGGATAACAGTTCGAAAGGGCTGCTAACACCGGATAAGCTCACGGAGAGGCATCTTTCAGTGAGAAAAGTTTACGCTAGAGGATGGGCCCGCGTCCCATTAGCTAGTTGGTGAGGTAACGGCTCACCAAGGCGCCGATGGGTAGCCGACCTGAGAGGGTGACCGGCCACACTGGGACTGAGACACGGCCCAGACTCCTACGGGAGGCAGCAGTAGGGAATTTTCCGCAATGGGCGAAAGCCTGACGGAGCAACGCCGCGTGAGGGAAGAAGGTCTTCGGATCGTAAACCTCTGTCTTCAGGGACGATGATGACGGTACCTGAGGAGGAAGCCACGGCTAACTACGTGCCAGCAGCCGCGGTAATACGTAGGTGGCGAGCGTTGTCCGGAATTACTGGGCGTAAAGGGCGTGTAGGCGGGGGGACAAGTCAGATGTGAAATACCGCAGCTTAACTGCGGGGCTGCATCTGAAACTGTTCTTCTTGAGTGTCGGAGAGGAAAGTGGAATTCCCAGTGTAGCGGTGAAATGCGTAGAGATTGGGAGGAACACCAGTGGCGAAGGCGGCTTTCTGGACGACAACTGACGCTGAGGCGCGAAAGCGTGGGGAGCAAACAGGATTAGATACCCTGGTAGTCCACGCTGTAAACGATGGATACTAGGTGTAGGAGGTATCGACCCCTTCTGTGCCGGAGTTAACACAATAAGTATCCCACCTGGG